>Ga0265336_10000237_pt1 | contig 39380 bp, 38 predicted proteins | sample 42119metaG_FD_193583 | JGI IMG/M metagenome (GOLD analysis project Ga0265336, IMG submission 193583) | Rhizosphere microbial communities from Carex aquatilis grown in University of Washington, Seatle, WA, United States - 4-21-19 metaG | ecosystem: Host-associated > Plants > Roots > Rhizosphere...
TGTTCATGACCGCCTGGTGGCTGGGCCAGCCCCTGAGCGCGCAGCTCGTGCCCTGGGTGCGTGGCCTGCAGGGCGGCAGCCTGCCCGCGGTGCTCCAGGTGTTCGGCATGGTCTGCCTCGTCGCGGCCGTCGTCGCGGCCATCCGCCGCGCAACCGGCGGCGCGCCATCCGCGACCAGCGACGCGCAGACTTTGCCACGCCACTGACAAGTCAAGATTCCTTGGAGAGGATGCAGATGCACGAGTTCAAGAAGGCGCTGGCGCTGTCCGCCTGCGCAGCGCTGCCGGTGCTGGCCTGGGCCGCTCCGCAGGAATTCACGATCGGGGGCGACGTGCCCGTGCCGCATTCCGCCTCTCCGGCAAAGCCTGTGCAATCGGCAGGCGGGAAGGTCTTCGCCAAATGGTGCAGCGATTGCCACAGCACGGCGGAGGGGCCGGGCAGCCAGGCTCTCCAGCGCAAGTACAAGGGCGCGATTCCCGCCGTCCTGGAACAGCGGAGTGGCCTGACGCCCGATTACGTCAGGCTGGTGGTCAGGCATGGCATGTCGTTCATGCCCACCTTCCGAAAGACGGAGATCAGCGACGCCGATCTGGCGCTCCTGGGCGCCTATCTCGCTCGTCCACAGTGACGTACGCATCGAGTGACCGGGCGGCCTGGACAAGTCGAATGGGGAGCAATCGCAAATGATGACGAGACGGACAGTTCTCGGCGCCGGCCTGGCCTTCGCGGCGGTGGCCGGGACCGCCGGTTTCGGCGCGCATGACGCGACCGCGCGTCGCCGCCGGGAACCGCGAGCCATCGATGCCCTGCTCATCGACGAAACCATCGAGATGCCCCGCCAGCTGGCGACCGTCATCGAGACTCGCAGCCGGACGTTGCCCGTCGTCGGCATCCACCTCGATGCGGCGTCGCATGCCGGACTGATGCGCGTCCTGAACGAGAGCCGGGCGATCGTCGGCATCAGTTCAGGAGCCACGCTGTTCTGCCTGGAGCGGCTCGCCTGGGATCACGGCTTCCGCCTGACCGAGCGGAGTCAGCGCTGTGCCGGCGGTCCAGGCGACGACACCTGCTGGGACGATGTGGCTGCCATTCTGGGCGGGGCGCATCCCCTCGCTGCAAGCCCTTCGTCCGGTGTCCGCGCCTACCGACCGTCGCGCGGCGACGGAACGGTGCACGCCTGGGCCATGCAGAAAGCTGCCGGCCCTCAAATCAACCGTGGGCGACAGGAAGCCTGACCATGAAATTGCCGCCAAACGTCAGCCAGGCCGACTTCACGGCAGCCCTCAGGGCATTCGCAAGCATCGTCGGAGACCAGTGGCTGTTCACGTCCGACGAGGACCTGGATCTCTACCGCGACCCCTACTCGATCCTGTGGGGCGAAGCAGACGAGCGCACCGCGTCCGCGGCGGTGGCGCCGGACCATGCGGACCAGGTCGTCGAACTCGTCAAGATCGCCAACCGCTATCGCATTCCCATCTACCCGATCTCCACGGGCAAGAACCTGGGCTACGGCGGCGCCGCCCCCGCCCTGGCCGGCAGCGTCGTCTTCGACCTGAAGCGGATGAACCGCATCGTCGAGATCGACGAACGGCACGGCTATGTCGTGGTGGAGCCCGGCGTCAGCTACTTCGACCTGTACCACTACATCCAGGAGAAGGGCCTGAAGCTCTCGATCGACGTCCCGAGCCCGGGTTGGGGCAGCGTGCTGGGCAATGCGCTGGACGGCGGCTGCGGCGTCACCCTCGCGGCCTACCGCGACCATTTCGAGGCCCATTGCGGCGTCGAGGTGGTCCTGCCCAACGGCCGGATGATGCGCAGCGGCATGGGCGCCATGCCCGGGGCCAGGACCTGGCAGCAGTTCAAGCCCGGCTTCGGTCCTCGCATCGACGGCCTGTTCAAGCAGTCGAACTACGGCATCGTGACCAAGATGGGCTTCTGGCTCATGCCCTCGCCGGAGAACTTTGCGACCGGCACCGTCAACGTCCCGAGGTACCGTGACCTCATTCCACTGGTCGACATCATCGGCCGGCTCGAGCAGGGCAAGATCGTGCAAGGCCTGTGGAACCTGTCGAGCCCCACGACCGGCACGCCCCCGTTCGCCGCGCACGAGGACGGCCCGCCCAAGCCGCTGGATCCCAGGATCGGCGCCATCCTGAACGACCCGCACGGGGTCGACATGAACAAGCTTGATGCCGCGGCCCAGTCGACAGGTCTGGCCTTCTGGGCCTGCGACTTGAACTTCTACGGTCCGGAGAAACTCATCAGGGCGCAGTGGGAGTGCGTCTGCGACGCCTTGAAGGCCATCCCGGGGGCGACCTTCAAGCTCGGCAAGGTCCGCAGCCTTCCGCTTTCACCGGACGACCAGGCCAGGACCCGAGACCTGGGCCCTTTCGGCATTCCATCCCTGAAGACCTTCGACATGGGCCCGATGTTCTCCTACGACGGGGAGGACGTTGTCGGCCACGTCTTCTTCTCGCCGGTCATTCCCAGGACGGGTGAGGCGGCCATCGAGGCGATGGAGTTGTTCGCCGCGATCGGACGCAAGTACAAGCTGCCCGGTCCGCCGCTCCAGTTGCCATCGACCATCTTCGAGCGGGCTTTCCTGTTCGCCGTCGGCCTGCCGGTCACCCGGTCTCCCACCGTCAACGCCAGGCTGCGCGACATCATCCGCGAGCTCGTTGCAGTCTCCGCCGAACGAGGGTGGGGCGAATATCGGACGGCCCCGGCCTTCTACGATCTCATCATGGGCACGTACTCCTACAACGATCACGCACTGCGCGATTTCCTGGAGACGATCAAGGACGCGGTGGACCCGAACGGGATCATGTCCCCCGGACGCTATGGGATCCGGTCGCACCATGTCAGGGAAGCCAAGCGCTGAACAGCGAGCGGGACATCGGCATCGCCCTTGCCCGCCTGCGGGGCATGGCGACCGCCCGACAGCCAGGAGACGTTGTCGGAACGCCTGAGCCGCGCCGCTGAGTCCCCTGTCCGGGCGGGGGGGCGTTTCCGACCGATCCTGGGCAGCAGGGACGAGCGCGGGCCGACCGCGGGAGCCGGCGGTGCCGAGATGTCGGTGGAGATAGGCCGAAGGACGCGTGGTGCGTCCCTCGGCGACGCCGGTCAGGTGGGGCAGGGCGGAAGCGGGGTCATCGACAGGCGATCGATGCCGTGCTCAACGGCTTTGCGCCTTGCTCTTGACGTTCAGTTCCAGCTTGCCCGTCTCCGGGTCGAGGAAGTCCCGGTTGTCGGTGCAGGCCCATTCCTGCGGCTCGTTGCGGTGCTCGATGCCGCGCAGGAACTTGCGCGGGGGCAACGCGTACGGCTTGTTGAACACCGAGCTGTCGTGGACCGTCGTCTGGATTTCCAGCGTCTTGAAATCCAGCAGGCGCATGCGCTCGACCAGGCGCATGTTCGGACCGTGCTTGCCGAAGATCACGCCGGCCATCGGGTTCGGGTCGCCCTGCAGCAACGCGCGGCGATCACGACCGATCTGGAACAAGGTGTTGTCCACGAAGCCGGTGGTGTCGACGACCAGCGTGCCGCCTTCCCAATGACCGATGGATTCACCCAGGTAGGACGGGTTGGGCGGATTGTCGTGCTCACGACCATCGACGTGGATGAAGCGCGTCATGCCGGAGGATTCGATGTACAGCGCGATCATCCCCGGCGACTGGAAGAACTTCATCGGCATGCCGCCGATGTTCTGCACGAACGGCAAGCCCAGCGGCGTGCAGTTGGCGAACGGACTGTCTTCGGTCGGCTTGAAGTTCTTGATCTGTTCCAGCGCGGCGGGCGTGTAGTCCGGCGGCACGGGGAAGTCGTCGGCGATCGAGCCGATGGATTGCCAGGTCCCTTGCCAGAAATCCGGCAGCTTGGCGATGTCGCGCCACGCCTTCTCCTGTTCTTGCCTGGTGTGCGGCACCGCAGGCTTGTCGGCCGCGATGGCCGATGTCGTCAGCGCGACGCAAACGCACAACGCGATTTCCTTGATATGGGCGTGGATCATTTGTACAGCTCTCCCTCGGGCTTGCTGGGCGGTGCGGCCGGGCCGGCACCGGCCAGGTCCTGCCCGTTGGAGCCAGCCGGATCCGTCAGCACCTTGCCGCCGGGCAGGAAGATGCTCTTCAGCGCGCCGATGTGCGAACCGTCGCGGCCCCGATGAACGTCGATGGACACCTTGTCGCCGACCTTGACGTCCCCCGCCTTCCAGCCCCAGCGGGCCATCATGTTCGGGCTGGAGCCGACGAGTTCCCAGACCTCGGTGGTGCCATCGGCCTTTTCCACCTCGAGCGTGAGCCAGGTATGCGGGTTCGCCCACTTCCAGTCACGCACCGTGCCGTTCAACGTGGTCAGCGCCATCATGTCGAACTTTCCGAAGCTGTGGTGCGCGCTGGCCGTCGGCAGGTGCAGCGTGACGACCGCGGCGAGCACGAGCCCGATCAGGCGCGTCCGGTTTCGTGTCGTGTTTTCTTTCTTCATGGGCTTCAGCTCCAATCCTGAACAATGAACAGGGCGCGAAGCGGACGAACTTGAATCCTCCGTCCTTCACGCCAGACAACGCCATGCAGCGTCGCTCGAGCACCTGCCCCGCTTTCGCCGCATTGCCAAATGATGTTCCGAATGCCGTGACCGGCATGTCGCGTTTGCAGGAGAACTCTCGTCATTGGATTCTCACCTGCGGATCGCAGCGGACCTCAATCCTGCCCGGTCAGGTGCAGGCCCACTGCCTGCAGCGGCGCGAGCGATTGCAGGATGGGCGGCAGGATCGGGATCGACGGCAATCCCGCCGGGTAGCGAATCGCCGGGTCGGCATCGGTGGCGGCCGCCAGCGCGGCTTCGACGACCGGCGACAGATCTTCCGGAGCGTGCGACTCCATGGCGTCGAACAGCGTGTTGAAGTGCGCGGAGATCTTCGCGTAAGGCGCGCTGGCGGCGCGATCCAGCGACTTCTTCGGCAGATCGGTCTTGAACGGACCGGGCATCAGCGCGACCACGCGCACGCCGAAGCTGCGGGCTTCGATGTCCAGCGCGGCGGTGGCCGCGTCCAGCGCATGCTTGCTGCCGCAATAGGCGGACATCAACGGCGTCTTCAACACCGCGGCCACCGAGGTCACGTTGACGATGCGGCCCGAGCCTTGCGCGCGCATGATGGGCAGTGCGAGGCGCACCAGTTCCAGCGGGCCGAACAGGTTCGTCTCGAACATCGCGCGGAACTGGCTTTCGGGCGTGTCCTCGAACGCGCCGCGCGCGCCGACGCCTGCGTTGTTGATGAGCACGTCGATACGTCCGAACCGCTCCAGCGCGCCCTCGATTGCCCGCTTGCGCGCGGCCGCATCGGTCACGTCCAGCGGCGCGATGAAGAAATCAGCGGGATTGCCGGCGGCCAATGCCTTCAGCGACGCAGGAGCGGATTCCACGTTGCGCAGGGTGGCGAACACCTTGTCACCACGTTGCGCGAAGGCCAACGCCATGGCTTCGCCAAAACCCGAACTGCACCCCGTGATGAAAACGACCGCCATGGCAAACCTTTCGATGGATTCAAGATAGGCGAATGACTCCCTGGTCAATCGCAACGCAGGCGCTGGCGCGTGCCGTATGCGCAGGCAGACGCTGCGATGGCAGACGCGGCCACCTTGATCCCCGACCCATCCGTACCAGACGAGCTTCGACTCGCGCCATGCCTCCAGGCGAGTCTACCCGTTTTCCATTGGAAAATCGATATTCTTTGGTTCTATCGTTTATTCATGGATTGATGTGATCACCACGGTCGCGAGGGTCGGCCTCAGCCTTCGTTCACTTCGCCGACTCGCGCGGATTCCGGACCCGCCGGCGTCTCCCGGTCGCCGCCTCCATGGGCGGCGACTTTCTGCAGGAGTTCGATCAGCATCGCGCGTTCGGCAGGCGTCAGCACGGCATCGAGTTCGATCTCCATGCCGGGCACCCTGGCCTCGAGCCGATGGACGAGCTCCTGCCCCGCGCTCGTCAGGAGAATCTGCTGCGAACGCCGGTCCACGGCGCTGCGAACGCGCTCGACGAGACCGCGATCCTGGATGCGGTCAAGCAGCATGGACAGGTTGGGGCCGGACAAGGCCAGCAGGCGACTGAGTTGCTTGGGCGTCAGGTGGCCGTGGGCCCGCAGCAGCATCAGCAGCGAGAACTCGACGGGCCGCAGGCTGAACGGCTCGCCGATATGGCGCACGAACAGCCCTTGCGTAGTCACCCGGGCCGTGGCGATGTGATAGCCGATCACCGAGCTCAAGACACCCTTCGCGATCGACGGTTGGTTGTTCCGGGAAGATTTCATCCCGCGATGATGCCTGTACCGCTGGTCCAGCTCGAGACGTGGCCCAGGACGAGCCTGGCGTCCGAGACGCGTTCCCAGTGCACGCGCGCCGCGGGCAACACCCAGCGGCGGCCGTGCTCGGCCAGGTCGATTCGGCGCCGGCAGGCTGCCCGGTCGGGGAACTTCAGCGCGACCCGGGTGATCCGGGCCCAAGCCCAGGCCATGAGTGCGTGCCCGAGGCCATGCAGGAAGTCGTCCGCGATGCGGAAGGCGCGCTCGCGGTCCTCGCTCGATTTCAACGCATGCACGGCCAGTTCGACGTACCCGATCTGGCGCTCGAGTTCATCACGCCAGGCGAGAAGCTGGATCGCTGCGTCTCCGCCCCGGTTGGCGGCATCCTGCTCCAGGAGATCCTGTTCCGCGCGCCAGTCGGCCATCAATGCCTGGACCCGTTCGGGACGGTCCAGCACCTTGCGCTGCAGCAGGTCGATCGCCTGGATCTCGTTGGTTCCCTCGTAGATCATGGCGATGCGGCTGTCGCGCACATGCTGCTCGATGCCGTAGTCGTGAATGTAGCCATAGCCTCCCAGCACCCCGAGCGCCCGGTCGGCACCCTGGTGGCCGAGGTGTGTCAGGAAGGCCTTCAAGACCGGGGTCAGGAGGGCGACGCTGTCGTGCCGCCGCTTGCGCACGATGGCATCGACATGGTGCTCCGCCTCGTCCAGGAGCAAGCCGGCGTGATAGGCCATGACCCGCGCCGCCTCGCACTGCGCCTGGAGGTCCAGCAGGACGCGCCGGATCGCGGGATGCCCGGCGATCGGGACCGGCGACGCACCGGCCGACGCCGAGCTTTCCGCATGCCCTGCGTGTCCGGGCACGCGCGACTGCACCCGATCGAGCGCGTAGTCCACCGCGATCTGGGTCGCCGCCTCGAGGTGCCCCAGCCCCTGGATCGCCACGTGCAGTCGCGCGGCATTCATCATCTTGAACATCACCGCGAGACCGCCGCCGGGCTCGCCCAGCAGCCAGCCCTGCGCGTCCTCGAAGCGCATCTGGCAGGTCGCGCTTCCCTTGATGCCCATCTTCTTCTCGATCCCGTCGCAGAGGACCGAATTGCGCTGCCCGTCCGGCAGCAGCTTGGGGACCAGGAACAGCGACAGTCCCTTGGTGCCGGGAAGTGCTTGCGGCAGGCGTGCCAGCACCAGGTGCACGATGTTGTCGGTCAGGTCATGATCGCCGCCCGAAATGAAGATCTTGCCGCCGGTGACCCGAACCGCGTCGCCGTTGCGCACGCCGCATCCGGCGTCCGGGCGCTCCGGCACGGCCCGGCATCGAACCTGTCCCAGGTCGCTGCCGGCGCCGGGTTCGGTCAGGTTCATGGTGGCCAGCCATTCCCCCGAGACGAGCTTCGGCAGGTAGCGGTCGCGCAGATCCGCACACGCCACGCTGCGCACCGCCTCGTAGGCGCCGTGCTGCAAGCCGGGATACATCGTCCAGGCATGGTTGGCCGCCGCCAGCATCTCGAAGAGCGCGATGTTGAGCAATTGCGGCAGGCCCTGGCCACCTTCCGTCACCTCGCAGGCAAGCGCCGGCCAACCGCCGGCCACGAACTGGCGCCACGCCGCGGCGTAGCCGTCGGGTGTGACCACATCGCCTCGATGCCAGCCACACCCCTGGAGGTCGCCCGGTCCGTCCATCGGCTCCAGCACGTCCCGTGCGAAGTGCGCCGCCTGCTGCAGGACTTCGCGGGCCAGGTCGAGATCGACCTCGACGAAGTCCGGAATCTGGCGCCATGAGGCCGGGGCGTCGAGGACGGCCTCCAGGACGAACAGCATGTCCTCCACGGGCGGCTTGTAGGCGGTCATCGGCAGCCCCTCGGGTCAGCGGGGCGCCATCCGCAGCGCACCGTCGAGACGGATGACTTCGCCATTCAGGTGGCCGTTGGTCACGATGTGCGCCGCGAGGGACGCAAACTCGGCGGGATGGCCGAGACGCTTCGGGAATGGAATGGACGCAGCGAGGCCGGCCTGGACCTCCTCGGGCAGTTCCTTGAGCAAGGGCGTGGCGAAAAGGCCCGGCGCGATCGTGCAGACTCGCACGCCATGCTGGGCCAGGTCGCGCGCCAACGGCAGGGTCATGCCGACGATGCCGGCCTTCGAAGCCGAATAGGCCTCCTGGCCCACCTGGCCGTCGAATGCCGCCACCGACGCCGTGCAGACCATCACGCCCCGCTCGCCGTCCTCGGTCGGGTCCAGTCGTGCGATGCGCGCTGCCGCAAGGCGGATCACGTTGTAGGTGCCGACCAGGTTGATGCGCACCACCCGTTCGAAGTCCTCCAGCGGGGCGGGCGCGCCCTGGCGGTCGATGACCCGCTTGGCGGTGCCGATGCCGGCGATGTTCATCACGATGCGGGCCGGGCCGAAGGCCTTCTCGGCGGCCTCGATGGCCGCGGTCACCTGATCTGCGCTCGTGATGTCGCATTTGCAGGCGATGCCGCCGATCTCGTCGGCCACGCGTCGAGCGTTGGCTTCGTTGACATCAAGCACCGCCACGCGTGCGCCTTGCCGCGCGAGTTCGCGGGCCACGGCCTCGCCGAGGCCGGAGCCTCCACCCGTCACGAGGGCGACTTGTCCTTGGATCTGCATGAAACTACTCCTTTAGCGTGGGGCCAGCTTCCCGCTGGGCGGGAAGGATGAGCCAGGGGTCGCCGGGGCGACCTTCGTAGAGCGCCTCGACGACCGAGGCGCGGTGGGCCAGGACTGCCCGCTGGTTGATGGAACCCTTGTCCGTGAGCTCGCCGTGCGCGATCGAGGGCGGCTCGACGAGCAGGTGCATGCGAGTGATCCGACTGGCGCTCCCGGTGCCGCTCGCATGCAGCCGCGTGGCCAGGCCCGCGAACCACTCGCGCACGCGGGGGTGATGCAGGATCTCTTCGGCGCTTGCCGAGGTGTCCAGCCCGCTCAGCGCCAGGCATTCGTCCAGCCGGGGAAACACGAGGACGCCCAGTTCGTCGCGAAGATCGCCCGTCAACACCGAATCCAGCACGTACGGGTGCCCTTCGAGCGCCACGCGCGCGCGCAGGACGCCCACGTTGACGAAGGTGCCGGTGGAGAGCTTGAAGTCTTCGGCGATGCGCCCGTCGAAGGCCAGCCCGAGCTTCACATCGGCCGGATCGACCCATCGAACCGCGTCGCCGGTGCAGTAGAACCCTTCCTCGTCGAAGGCGGCGGCCGTCAGTCCGGGCTCGTTCATGTAGCCGGGCATGACGTTCGGTCCCCGGAAGCGGACTTCCATCTTGCCGTCGACCGGTACCAGCTTGACGTCGACGCCCGGGCAGGGCAGTCCCACGTAGCCGGAGCGTGCATGCGTGCCGACCAGGAACAGTGCCGAGGGGGCGGTCTCCGTCATGCCCAGGCTCGTCACGATGCGGATGCGCTCGCCGCAGGTCGCCACGGCGTGGCGCTCGAGCGCGTCCCAGGTCGTCTGCGACAGACCCGCGGCCGCGAACATGAAGGCCTTGACGCGCGAGAACAGCGAGCGCCGCAGGGCTCCGTTGCCCTCCATGGCCTGGGTCATTTCTTCCAGCCCCTTGGGCACGTTGAAGTAGACGGTCGGCGCGATTTCCATGAGGTTGCGAATGGTCTCGCCGATGCCGCCCCGGGTCGGCCTGCCGTCGTCGATATGGAACGTGCCACCGTTGTACAGGGCGATGCCCAGGTTGTGGTTGCCCCCGAACGTGTGACTCCAGGGCAGCCAGTCGACGAGCACCGGGGGCTCGTCCGCGAGGAAGGCCATGCACTGGCGCAGCATCTGCTGGTTCGAGCACAGCATGCGGTTCGTCGTGATGACCGCCTTGGGCATCTTCGTGCTGCCGCTGGTGAACAGGTACTTCACGATGGTGTCGGGCCCGGTCGCGTCGCGTGCCGCATCGACCTCGGCGCGCGGATCGGACTGCAGGTCGGCGAAGGCCCGCGTCGCTCGTCCCTCGATGGCGCCTTCGCCGAGCACCACCGCCACGTCCTCCGGGACCGCGGCCTGGATCGCGGCGGCGTACTGCCGGCCGGCCGCATACACCATGCCTGGCCGTGTCGTGCGCAACACGTGCCGCAGCCTTTCGTGATCGGGTGAGACCAGGGAGTAGGCCGTCGACACGCTCACGTAGGGAACGCCGACCCAGGCCGCCGCCATCATCAGCGTGGCGTGCTCGAGGTCGTTGCCCGACAGGATGGCCAGCGGACGCTCCGCGCCCAGTCCTGCATCCAGCAAGGCCTGGCCCACGCGCCGCGCCTGGGCCAGCATCTGCCGGTAACTGATGCGACGCCACGCGCCGTCGGCGCCGCGCTTGGCGACGAACGTTCGTTCCGGCGCGGACCGGGCCCAGCGTGCCAGCAGGTCGCTGACTCGTCGCGGGTACTCGCCAAGCGCTTCGCTCGACTGCAGCAGGGTGCTGCCGTCGGCGCGCATCTCGACGCGCGCATCGAGGCATCCACCGACGCGGACAGGCCGGAAGGGCGCCTGCCGGTCGGGATTCACGACTTCACCACCTTGGCCGCCTTGCCTTGAAGAAAGGCCTGCAGTCGTTCCTGGGCCTCGGGCGTGGTGGAGGCCAGCGCGGATACCAGCGACTCGGTGAACAGTCCTTCCGACGGGGATTGCTCGACGATGCGCGGCAACGCGTGCATCACCGCGAACGACGTCATCGGGGCGTTGGCGGCCACCTTCTGGGCGAGCGCCAGGCCCTTTGCGACGCCTTCGCCGGTCGAGGCCAGGTAGTTGACGATGCCGAAGCGCTCGCCATCGGCGGCGTCGAAGATGCGCCCCGTCAGCATCATGTCGGTCATGCGGGCGGTCCCGATGAGGCGCGGAATGCGCACGGACCCGCCGCCGCCCACGAAGATTCCGCGCTGTCCTTCAGGCAGGCCGAAGTAGGTGGACGGCTCGGCCACCCGGAGGTGGCAGGCGGACGCCAGTTCCAGGCCCCCGCCGATGACGGCGCCGTGCAGCACGGCGATCACCGGCACCGAACCGAACTGGATGGCATCGAAGGCCGCATGCCAGCCGCGCGAATGCGCCACCGCGGCCCGGGCATCGCGCGCGACGAGTTCGGACAGGTCGAGGCCGGCGCAGAAGTGATCGCCTTCGCCGCTGAGCAGGACGGCGCGGGTGTCCGGAGGCAGGTTGAGGAACGCCGTGTGCAACTGGGCGATCAGCCGGTCGCTGATGGCGTTGCGCTTGGTCGGGCGGTTCAGCCGCACATGGAGCACGGGGCCGATCGTCGTGATCGCGAGCAGGTCGAGCCCGGCCAGGGTGCCTTCGACCGGCAGTTCCTGACCCTGCTGCGTTTGTGGGGGTTGCGTCATGGCCTCTTCGTCCTTGCATAAGTTGCCGCCATGATGCTTCAACAAAATAACTACTTCAACCGAGTTGTCTAGGTGTAAACCCGCTGATTGGGGTCGATTTGCCTGTGTAAAAGTGATTTCTGTGCTGCTTGCTGTTCGCGACTTATAGTTATAGTATTGAACTATAAATTCATGGAGACGGCGATGAACGCATTCATTCCCTACGGTGCCTACTGGTCGACCCCCTTCGCCAAGTGGCAGGGCTCGCTCGCCTCGATGAACGCGTTGAGGCTGGCCGCGATCTGCGGCAAGCAGGCGCTGGAGACCCGTGGCATCCCGCTGGATCGCATCGACCTGGGCATCCTCGGACTCACCAACCCGCAACCGGGCAGCTTCTACGGACTGCCCTATGTCACCGGCTTGATGGGCATCGACCGCGTCGCCGGCCCCACGGTCCAGCAGGCCTGCGCCACCAGCGTGCGGGCGCTGCAGATGGCCGCGCAGGAGGTCGTTGCCGGCACGGCGCAATGTGCGCTCCTGGTGATGGCCGACCGTCAATCCAACGGGCCGGTGCTGTACTACCCGGATCCGACCGGCACCGGGGGCTACGGCGTCTCCGAGCAATGGGTGCTCGACAACATGGCTCGAGATCCCTATGCGGGGCAACCGATGTTGCGCACCGGGGAGAACGTCGCGGCTCGATTGGGCATCACGACGGAGGAGCAGCACGCCGTGAAACTGCTCCGCTACGAGCAGTACCTGGCCGCGCTGGCCGACGACCGCGCCTTCCAGCGCCGATACATGGTCGATGCGCCGCTCTACGACTCGCGGTTTCGCAAGGCCTCCGGCGTGCTGTCGGCCGATGAAGGCGTGTTCCCCACGACCGCGGAGGGCCTCGCGCGCCTGCGCCCGGTGGTCGAGGGCGGCACGATCACGTTCGGCGGCCAGACGCATCCGGCCGACGGCAATGCCGGGGCCATCGTCACGACCCGGGACCAGGCGCGCGAACTGGCGACCGACGGCGGCATCGAGGTCGAGATCCTCAGCTTCGGCATGTTCCGCGAGCAACCGTCGCACATGCCGGCCGCGCCGGCGCCGGCCGCCCAGCGTGCGCTGCAGGCCGCGGGGCTGAAGGTCAGCGACGTGGACGCGCTCAAGACACACAACCCCTTCGCCGTGAACGACATCGCGCTGGCGCGTGCGATCGGCTTCCCGTGGGAACGGATGAACCAGTTCGGCAGTTCCATCGTCTGGGGCCATCCGCAGGCGCCTACCGGATTGCGCGGCGTCATCGAACTGATCGAGGAACTGGCCCTGCGCGGGGGCGGCATCGGACTGTTCACCGGCTGCGCGGCCGGCGACACCGGACTCGCCACGGTGATCCGCGTCACCGACGCCCGCGCGCGCTGAACAACCCGCCGGGCCGTTCCCTTCGGACGCTGCCCGCAGCTACAGGAGCATTTCCCTTGAAGATCATCCAACCCGACGATGTCGGTGCGCTCATTCCCGACAACGCCACCATCTTCCTCGGTGGCCTCGCGGTCACCAGCCTGCCCGAAGAGGCCCTGCAGGCTATCGAACGCCACTTCCTCGCCACCGGCCACCCGACGAACCTGGCCACCTGGGCCTGCGGCGCCGTCGGCAATTCCGGCACGGCCGGAATGAAGCATTTCGCCCACCCGGGCCTGATCCGGCGCGTCGTCGCCGGCCACTTCGGGCAGACCGGCAAGGAGATGATGCGCATGGTCTTCGATGGGGAGGTGGAAGCCTACAACTTCCCGCAGGGCTCGCTGTCGCACCTCACGCGGCAGATCGCCAGCCGGACGCCGGGGCTGCTGACCCGCGTCGGCCTGGGCACCTTCGTCGATCCGCTGCGCGAAGGCGGCAAGATGAACTCGCGCTCGACGGAGGACCTGGTCCGGCGCGTCAGCTTCGAAGGCGAGGACTGGCTGTTCTACCCGTCGCCGAAGATCGACGTGGCCATCATCCGCGGCACCCTCGCCGACGAGCGCGGCAACATCACCCTCGACAAGGAAGGCGTGCTGCTCGAACAGCTCGCGATCGCCCAGGCGGCCCGCGCTTGCGGGGGCATCGTCATCTGCCAGGTCGAGCGCATCGTCAAGGCGGGCACCCTGCATCCCAAGTCGGTGAAGATCCCCGGCGTCGTCATCGACTACGTGCTCGTCTCCAGGCCGGAGAACCACATGCAGACGATCTCGACCCAGTTCGATCCCGCGCTGTGCGGCGACATTCGCGTGCCGGTGGACTCGCTCAAGCCGATGCCGCTCGATGAGCGCAAGGTCATCGCGCGGCGTGCGGCCGCCGAACTCATGCCCGGCGCCGTCACCAATCTCGGGATCGGGATCCCTGCCGGCATCCCCTCGGTGGCGGCCGAGGAAGGCGTGGCCGACGAACTCACGCTCAGCATCGAGAGTGGCGTGACCGGGGGCATCCCGGCCCAGCTCGGCGACTTCGGGCTGGCCTACAACGCCGAGGCGATCATCGAGCAGAGCTCGCAGTTCGACTTCTACGACGGCGGCGGGCTGGACGCCAGCTTCCTCGGCCTCGCCCAGGTCGACGCGCAGGGCAACGTCAACGTCAGCAAGTTCAACGGGCGGCCGGTCGGCTGTGGCGGCTTCATCAACATCACCCGCTCCACGAAGCGGCTCGTGTTCTGCGGCACGTTCACGGCCGGCGGCCTGAAGCTGGAAATCGGCGATGGCAAGCTGACCGTGCTGAACGAAGGCAAGTCGCGCAAGTTCATCGACGCCGTCGAACAGGTCACTTTCAACGGACCGGACGCCGCCCTGCGCGGACAGCAGGTCGTGTTCGTGACCGAGCGCGCCGTCTTCCACCTGCGCCCCGAGGGGCTGGAGCTGACCGAAATCGCGCCCGGCATCGATCTCGAGCGCGACGTGCTGGCACACATGGACTTCCGCCCCCTGGTCAGGGACGTCAAGCGCATGGACCCGGGGCTGTTCCAGGCCACGTGGGGACGCCTGCGCGAAACCATCATGGGCCACCCGGCGGCCCACCCGGCTTCCGTGTCCGAAGCGGCACAGACTCGAAAGGAAATCCAATGACCCGCACCCAGGTCGTCATCATCGGCGCCGGCCCGTCCGGCCTGCTGCTCGGGCAACTCCTGCACCGGGCGGGAATCGACGCCGTCATCCTCGAACGGCAGAGTCCCGACTACGTCCTCGGCCGCATCCGTGCCGGCGTCCTCGAACAGGTCACGATCGACCTGCTCGACGAGGCGGGCGTCGGCGCGCGCATGCACGAGGAAGGGCTCGTGCACGATGGATTCGCCCTGCTGTACGGCGGCGCGCGCCATCGGATCGACCTGGAGCGACTGACCGGTGGTCGCAAGGTCATGGTCTATGGACAAACCGAAGTGACGCGCGACCTGATGGACGCACGCCGCCAGGCCGGCCTGACCACGGTCTACAGCGCCAGCGATGTGAGCATCCACGACTTCGACACCGCGACGCCGCGTGTGCGCTACCAGCGCGATGGCCAGTCCTTCGAGATCCAGTGCGATTTCATCGCCGGCTGCGATGGATACCACGGCGTGTCCCGCGCCAGCGTTCCGGCCAAGGCCATCCGTGAATTCGAGAAGGTCTACCCCTTCGGCTGGCTGGGGCTGCTCTCCGACACGCCGCCTGTCTCCGAGGAACTGATCTACGTGAACAGCCCCGGCGGTTTCGCGCTGTGCTCGCAGCGCAGCGCCACGCGCAGTCGCTACTACCTGCAGGTGCCGTTGACCGACAAGGTCGAGCAATGGTCCGACGACGCGTTCTGGAACGAGTTGCGCCTCCGACTGGACGACGAGGGCCGCGAGCGACTCGTCACCGGCCCTTCCCTCGAGAAGAGCATCGCGCCGCTGCGAAGCTTCGTGACGGAGCCGATGCGCTTCGGGCGCCTGTTCCTGGCCGGCGACGCGGCGCACATCGTGCCGCCGACGGGCGCGAAGGGACTCAACCTCGCCGCCACCGACGTCAAGTTCCTGGCGTCCGCCCTCATCGAGCACTTCGACGAGCGCAGCGACGCGGGCATCGACGACTACTCGCGGCGTTGCCTGGCGCGGATCTGGAAGGCTGAACGCTTCTCGTGGTGGCTCACCACGCTGATGCATCGATTCCCGGACGACGCCGCGATGAACGATCGCTTCCAGCAGGCGGAACTCGAGTACCTGACGCGTTCCGAATCCGGCTCGCGGACGCTGGCCGAAAACTATGTCGGCCTGCCGCTGAACTTCAACGACTAGCTGCCCGCGGCGCGGGTCGACAAGAAGCGGCCCGGCCTGCCGATCCGCGGCCGGGCCGGCGGATCGAGCGCGCCCGCGCCCGCCGCTCCAGCCGGACCGCCTGCGCTGCGTCGCCCGGGGGCCGGGCGCTGCCCTGGGCCCGGCGCCATCCATCCGAAATGCGGTGTCAGCCTCTGCCGGGGACAGGGATCGCTTTCGCGACACGGTCGTCCACGATGAGCCTGAAATGCCCGTCCACGATGGACTGAATGCGCATCCATTTCAAGAGTTGATGGACTTCCATATAGAATATCGATAAAAGCGATGTTAATCTATTGGAAGGCGAAAAGGCGCTTCCTTCCATCGCGACGACAAGAAGACAACCATCCAGAGACAAGCCATGGATCAATCGGGGGCCACCCAGGCCATGAATCGCCACGTCCGCGCCGCGCCGCTGGCCACCGCCGTCGACCACGCGCTCTCCATGCTGGCCGGGCTCGTCGTGCTGCCTGCGCTTGCACATTTCCCTTCGAAGCCTTCCGCGCCGCAGCCCGGCGCGGATGCGAAGGCTTCCGTCCAACTCCCCGGAGAAACCGCATGACCCGCATCGTCGACATCGCCTTCGTCCGCTACCAGGCGCCCGACCTGGAACGCATGGAAACGTTCCTGGTGGACTTCGGGCTGCACCGTGCCGCGCGCACCGCCGACGCGCTCTACATGCGGGCCGGCGGCACCGCCCATCATTGCCACATCACGGAGAAGGGCGACACCGCCGCCGCGATCGGATTCGGCCTGCGTGCCGGATCGGCCGCCGACCTGCAGGCCTTGTCCGAGAAGTCGGGTCGGCCCGTCGAGGCCAACCCGGAACCGGGCGGCGGCCAGCGCGTGCGCCTCGTCGACCCCTCGGGTTTCCTCGTGGACGTGATCCACGGCCAGGCCACGGTCGAGGCGCTCCCGGTCCGCGAGCCGTCGCCCATGAACGCGATGACGGGGCGCCAGCGCTTCGGGCGCACCATCCGCGTGAAGCCGCAGCCTTGCGCGGTCGCCAGGCTGGGCCACGTCGCGCTGCTGGTGGCCGATTTCCACGCCTGCTTCGCGTTCTACAGCGACCTGTTGGGCTTCAAGCCGTCCGACACCTATTGGGCCGGTGTCGAAGCCAACAAGATCGCGGCGTTCATGCACTGCGGACTGGGCGATGAGTGGACCGACCACCACACGGTGGCGCTCATCACCGCGCAGGACGGCAGGTCGCGTTTCGATCATGCCGCGTTCGAGGTGGTCGACCTGGACGACGTGGTGCAGGGCGGGCAGTGGCTGAAAGACAAGGGCTACACGCACGCCTGGGGCATCGGTCGCCATGTCCAGGGCAGCCAGATCTTCGACTACTGGCGCGATCCGTTCGGCAACAAGATCGAACACTGGACCGACGGCGACCTGGTCAACGATTCCACGCCGGTCGGTACCGCCGAGATCGGCAACGATGCCTTGCACCAATGGGCGCCTCCGCTCACCCCTGAATTCTTCGCCTGAAACCCCACACCCAACGTCAACGAGGCACCCCCATGAAACTCGCCCGATTCACGATCGCCGGACGCACCGTCGTCGGCGTCATCGACGGTGATCGCGCCGTCCCCCTGTCGCAGCTGGACCCGGCGGCTCCCGAAACGCTGCGCGAGCTGCTGGCAAAGGGCCCGCAGGAGATCGGCCGGCTGGCAAAGTTGCTGGCGGAGAAGCGGCCTGCAGGCCACGCGCTTGCCGACGTCCGCCTCGAGGCGCCGATCCCCGACGCCCAGAAATACATGGCCATCGGCATGAACTACCAGGATCATGCGGACGAGGCGGCCAAGGCCGGCATCGCGATGCCGAAGAACCAGCTCTGGTTCAACAAGCAGGTGAGCTGCATCACCGGGCCGTATGACCCGATCTACAAGCCGCGCGTCTCGGACAAGATGGACTACGAGGCCGAACTGGGCGTGGTCATCGGCAAGCGCTGCCGCTACGTCAGCGTGGAGGACGCCCGCAGCGTGGTCGGCGGCTACTTCGTGGTCAACGACGTCACCGCGCGCGACTGGCAGTTCAAGAGCCCGACCTTCACGCTGGGCAAGTCGTTCGACAGCCACGGACCGATCGGCCCCTGGATCACCACCGCCGACGAGATCGCGGACCCCCACGCGCTCGACATGAAGCTGTGGGTCAACGGCGAGCTGCGCCAGCAGACGAGCACCGGCGGCATGATCTACGACATCTGGCAGCAGATCCACGAGCTGTCGCAGGTGATGACGCTGGAGCCGGGCGACCTGATCGCCACCGGCACCTGCGCCAACGTCGGCATCGCGCTCGGCAAGTTCCTGCAGCCGGGCGACGTCGTGAAGGTGGAGATCGCCGGTCTCGGCCACATCGAGAACGCGGTGGAGCAGGAGCCGGTCTGATCCTGATCGGCGGCTCGTGCGTGGTGGGTCAAGGAGACATGATGAATGACATGCAAGCATCCCGTGCAAGCGGCCGCCAGGCCCCGTGCGGGTGTCGAATCGTCCCGCGGAGGGCGGCATGAAGCGCTCGATGCTGCGGTTCATCCTGTTCGTCCTGGGGCCCGTCCTCAACAAGGCTTCGGGCACGCGGCCGGCGTTCCGGGCGTTCGTCAAGCGGCATGACGCGATCGTGCAGATCCAGTTGAAGGACGGCAGCATCGCCCGTCACTTCAGGTTCGTCGGCGGCAGGATCACGTCGACGGCAGGCCTGCATCCCAATCCCACCGTGAGGATGATCTTCAAGAACGTCGACGTCGCGTTGTCGATGCTCAAGCCCGACGCGGACATGGGCGAGGTCGTGCATGCGGCCAAGAACTTCAAGGTGATGGTCGTCGGACCGGACCCGGTGTGCGTCTGGTTCATGCAGATGATGAACATGTCCCAGTCGTCCGCGCTGCAGATGGGCACGCCGATGCGCGACGGCTGCACCCGCTTCACCATGCTGACCAACGGCGGGCCGCTGTTCGTGCATGTGAAGAACGGCCGGATCCTGCGCCTGACGCCGATCGAATTCGACGCGAAGGATGCCGACAGCTGGAAGCTGACCGCGCGCGGCCGAACGTTCCAGCCGCGCCGCCAGGCGACCGTCGCGCCGCACGCGCTGGCGCTCAAGTCGGCGGTCTATTCCGAGCGCCGGATCCTGACCCCGCTCAAGCGCGTCGACTTCGATCCGCACGGCGAGCGCAATCCGCAGAACCGGGGCAAGAGCGGCTACGCGCCGATCTCGTGGGACGAGGCGCTGGACATCGTGGCCGGCGAGATCCAGCGGCAGAAGCGCGTGAACGGCCCCGGCTCGATCACCATCGCCCACGGCTCGCACCATCAGTGGGGCAACGTCGGCTACTACCTGTCGTCGATGATGCGCTTCGGCAACCTCATCGGCTTCACGCGCGTTGCCGCGAACCCGGACAGCTGGGAAGGCTGGTACTGGGGCGCGATGCACCATTGGGGCCACGCGCAACGCGTGGGCATCGGCGCCAACTACGGCACCGTGGCCGACTGCCTCCAGGAAGCGCAGCTGATCGTGTTCTGGTCGTGCGACCCGGAGAGCACGAACGGCGCCTACATGGGTTTCGAGGGCACGCAACGCCGGCTGTGGGCCAAGGAGCTGGGCATCGAGTTCGTGCACGTCGATCCCCACTTCAATCCCACCGCGCAGCTGCTGGGCGGGCGCTGGATTCCCATCAAGCCGACGACCGACCCGGCCCTGGCGCAGGCCATCATGCAGGTCTGGATCGAGGAAGACCTCTACGACAAGGCTTACGTGGCCTCGCGCACCACGGGCTTCGACGCCTGGCGCGACCACCTCATGGGCGTCGAGGACGGCATCGTCAAGACACCGGAATGGCAGGAAGCGGAAACGGGCGTCCCGGCACGGGTCGTGCGCGCGTTGGCGCGCCAATGGGGCAGCAAGAAGACCTACCTGGCCGTGGGTGCGCAGGGCAGCGGCTTCGGCGGCGCGTCGCGCGGCGCCACGGGCGCGCAGTGGGCGCGCTGCATGGTGATGATGATGGCCATGCAGGGCCTGGGCAAGCCGGGCATCAACATGGGCAACCTGCAGGCCGGCACGCCGCTGGACCACGAGTTCTATTTCCCGGGCTACGCCGACGGCGGCATCTCCGGCGAGCTGCAGTGGAACGGCAACGCCGTCAACAACTACCAGCGCATGCCGCACGTGCTCACGGTCAATCCCGTGCGCCAGCTGGTGCCCAAGCAGCAGCTTCCCGAGGCCATCATCGACGGCAAGGCCACCGGCTACCTGTGGGACGGCCTGGCGACGGAACTCCAGTTCGCGCCGTTCGAGTACCCGATGGCGGGCTACTCGCCCATCCGCATGATCTACAAGTACGGCGGCTCGTTCTTCAGCACCATGACCGAGTCGAACCGGATGGTGCAGGCCTATCGGCACGAGAGCATCGAGTTCGTCGTCAACCAGTCGATCTGGATGGAGGGCGAGGCGCAGTTCGCCGACGTCATCCTGCCGGCCTGCACGCAGTTCGAGCGCTTCGACATCGGCGAGTGGGCCGCCGGGGGCGGCTACCTGCAGCACGGCTTCAACGGCCTGAACCATCGCGTGGTCGTGTTGCAGCACAAGTGCATCGAGCCGCTGGGCGAATCGAAGTCCGACTACGAGATCTTCAGCCTCATCCTCCAGCGCCTGGGCCTCGGCGCCATGTTCACCGAGGGCTGCAGCGAGCTGGACTGGGCCAAGCGCGTGTTCGACGGCAGCGACGTGGCGCAGAAGGTCACGTGGAAGGAGTTCTGCCACAAGGGCTACTTCGTGGTGCCCGCCGAGCAGGAGGGGCTGGAGCCGCCGGTGAACTTCCGCTGGTTCGCCGAGGATCGCCACAAGGACATCGCCGAGCCGCAGCCGCTGCCCTCGCAATGGGCGGGCGAGTTCGGCAAGGGCCTGCAGACGCCGAGCGGCAAGATCGAATTCATTCCGGAGACCTTGAAGCGAAGCGATCCGGTCAATCCCGATCGACCGGTCCTGAATCGCTACATCCCTGCGTGGGAAGGGCCGCGCACCGAGAGCCTGGTGCGCGACTATCCGCTGCAGATGGTCGCGACGCACTCGCGTTTCAGCTTCCATACCGGCGTGGACGGCAAAGGCAGCTTCATCAACGACATCGAGGACCATCGGTGCCTGATCGGCGGCCACTACTACTGGCTCCTGCGCATGAACGAGACGGACGCCGCGGCGCGCGGCATCACGCACCGCTCGCTGGTGAAGGTCTTCAACGCCCGCGGCGCCGTGATCTGCGCCGCGGACGTGTCGCCGCTGCTGGCCCCGGGGGTCGTCAAGTCCTTCGAGTCGAGCGCCGAGTACATGCTGATCGACATCGATGGCGAGATCGTCGACGTCGGTGGCTCGATGAACGTGTTGACCCCTTCGCGATCGCAACAGCGCCGCACGAGCAGCATGAGCCCCAACTCCTGTCTGGTCCAGGTCGAGCCCTGGCGAGTGACGCCAGAGGTGGCTGCCGCGGCGCGCGACGTCGCGGCCCGGCGGACCTCGATGGGCGGCCGGCGCACGGAGGTGCCGGCATGAAGTGGAACATGATCATCGACGTCGCCCGGTGCGAGAACTGCAACAACTGCCTCCTCGCCGCGAAGGACGAACTCGTCGGGAACGACTTCCCTGGCTACTCGGCCCCCCACGCGCCTCAAGGCCGGGGCGTCGTGCGGATCGAGCGCCACGTGCGCGGTTCGACTCCGATGGTGGACGTGGCCTACGTGCCCCGCATGTGCAACCACTGCGACGACGCGCCCTGCGTCAAGGCGAGCAAGGGCGCGATCACCAAGCGTGACGACGGCATCGTCGTGTTCGATCCCGTCAAGTGCAAGGGCCGGCGCGACCTGGTGGCGGCCTGTCCCTACGACGCCGTGGTCTGGAACGAGCAGGCGCAATTGCCGCAGACCTGGTTCTTCGACGCCCACCTGCTGGATACCGGCTGGGACGCGCCCCGGTGCGTCGCCGTCTGCCCGACCCAGGTCTTCGAGGTCGTTCGCGCGACCGACGAGGAGATGGCCGTGCGGGTGGAGAAGGAAGGCCTGCGCCCCGTCAAGTCCGGCCTGGGCGGACGTCCCCGCGTGCTCTACCGCAACCTGCACCGCGCCGATCGCTGCTTCGTGGGCGGCAGCCTGTGCGCCGAGACCAACGAGCGCGTCGAATGCGTCGTGGATGCCGAAGTCCGGCTGTCGCGGGCGGGCGCCGAACTGGCGCGCACGCGCAGCGACGCCTTCGGCGACTTTCGTTTCGACGATCTCGCGCCGGGCAGCGGCGTGTACCGGCTGTCGGTGCTGGCGACGGGTTTCGCGCCTGCTGAAATCGACGTGGAGCTGCTGGCCAACAGCGTCGTCCTCGGCGAGATCCACCTGCAATCCTGAGAGCCTGCGAACCAATAGCGGCCCCAAGGCGGCTCCCGCCACCCTCATTCACCTCAATGGGAAAGATCATGCAAGACACCATCGTCATCACCTGTGCCCTGACCGGTGCCGGCCCTTACTCCGGTAATCCGGCCCAACCGATCACGCCGCGCCAGATCGCCGATTCCGGGCTCGAGGCCGCGGAAGCTGGCGCCGCCATCCTGCACGTGCACGTTCGCGATCCGAAGACGGCCCAGTTCTCGGGCGAGCTCGCGCTCTACGAGGAAGCGGTCGGGCTCATCCGCGAGGGCAATTCCGACGTCATCCTGAACCTGACCACGGGACTGGGCTCCGGCTTCTATCCCGCCGACCCGCTGCTGCCGATTGCGCCTGGCCCGGAGACGCACATCTGGAGTCCCGAGAAGCGCGTCGAGCACGTGCTCAAGCTCAAGCCCGAGATCTGCACGCTCGACCTGGTCACGGCGCAGGTGTTCGGTGGCATCGTCATCAGCACCGAACAAGTGTTGACGCGGATGGCCAACCTGATTCGCGGGGCCGGCGTGCGGCCCGAGATCGAGTTGTTCGACGCCGGCGACGCGGTGCTCGCCAAGCACCTGATCAAGAAGGGCGTGCTCGAAGGCCCGGGCATGTTCTCGTTCGTGATGGGCCTGAACTTCACGATGCCGGCCGACACCGAGACGATGACCTACATCCGCAACCTGTTGCCCGCGGGTGCGCAGTGGCAGGGCTTCGGCATCGGTCGCAACCAGTTCCCGATGGCGATGCAATCGGCGCTGCTGGGCGGCCACGTGCGCGTCGGGCTGGAAGACAACGCCTACATATCGAAGGGCCGCTTCGCCAAGAGCAACGCCGAACAGGTGACCAAGGCCCGCCTGCTCATCGAGAACCTGGGCCCGGCGATCGCGACGCCGGCCCAGGCGCGGGAAATCCTCGGCTTGCCCGCGAAGCTCGGTGTGAACTGAGCGTTGCGTTCCCGCTCCCCGGGCCCGCGCTGCGTATTCCGCGAGACCGGGCGCGGCCTCTGGCAGGCGCGCCAGGCAACGCCGCGGACGCGCCAGCCCAGGTCGATGCGGCGGGTCGGCTCAGGCCGCCTTGCGCCGCGCGTCGGCCGGCGCGCCGAAGGACGACTTCAGGATGATCTCCGTGGTCTCCCAGAAGTGCTCCTCCAGCAGCGCGCAGGCGTGGTCGGCGTCGTGGGCCATCACGGCGTCCATCAGCGCCTTGTGCTCGACCTGGACGTCGCGGCGCTGGGAGTCGGGCTGGCGCTCCGCGAGGTTGCGGTAGCGCTCCGACTTGTCGTAGAGCAGCGCGCAAAGACGCAGCAGCCACGGCGATGCGCAACCGCGAACCAGGGCCTCGTGGAACTGCTGGTGAGCCAGGGTCCAAGTGGCGTGCTTCTCGGGCGACGTCGGCGCGTCGACGCGCGACAGGCGATGGAAGGCCGACAGGATGTTGGATTCCCACTCGACGTCGCCCAGCGCGACCGCCTGGCGCAGCGCGAGCTGCTCGACCAGGATGCGCGTGCGCGTCAGGTCGACCAACTCCTCGTGCGAGACCGGCGCGACGCAGAAGCCACGCTGGTCCTCCGAATCCACCAGGCCGTCGGTGACGAGGCGGGAGAGGGCCTCGCGGATGCCCGTGGTGCCGATCTTGTAGCGCGCGCTCAGCGCCTGGATGCGAAGCCGCTGGTCGGGCTTCAGCACGCCTGACAGGATGTCGGCCCGGATGCTCTCGAACGCAAGGCCGGTGAGGCTGCGGGCCGACGACGTGGGCGGGACAGTGGTGGTTTGCGAGACGGTCATGACGTTCGGGCTCAGGGCAACGGCGCGTCGCGCCTCATTCCTCAGAGTCTAACGCAGCAGTGAGAATTCCGAGCTTTGGTGCATAACGCCGACTAAAATATATATAGACGATGGTTGGCGCTTCTGTCTCATGTGGACGAATGTCGAACCGCATCGACCCCCCGCCATGCCCGCTGGCCTGGTGCACGGCAAGCCGGACTTGCCGTCACGTGCTGCGGGTCCACGAGCTCCCGCGCAGCACCGGGCGGGTGCCAGGCTCGCCCCGTCACGCCCGGCGTCGACGGGTCGCGGTCGATGCCGATCCGTCCTGGACGCCGGGGGGTGCGGCGACCGGAAGCTCCGGTCGCGCGCCCTGGGCATGCATGGTCGTCGACATCGGCTTGGGCTGCAGCAGGGCGGAGATCGCCTCGCGGTAGACCTCGACCAGCCTTTCCGAGGGCGGGCCTGGGCGTGCCAGGCGCCGCATGGTCGTGCCGTTCACGATGGCCGCCAGCAATTCCATGCGGGCGGCCGCTTCGTCTGGATCGAAGGCCGGGAAATCCTTGTAGACGTTGGCGAGGAAACGCTCCCGGAACGCAACGTCCGTGCGCTCCATGATCTCGGCGACCACGGGATTGCGCGTCGCCTCGACGTGGACCTCCAGCAGCAGCATCTGGTTCTCGCGCTGCTCCGGTGGCGGCTCGCTCAGCATCAGGCGCACGATGTCGCCAGGGATTTCCTCGGTCCGGTGCGGGATCGACGGAGGGTCGGTCCGATTGACCACGGACTCGACGATCGCGTGCGCGATCGCATCCTTGTTCGGAAAGTAGCGGTAGATCAGGCCCACGCTCATCTTCGCCGTGGCGGCGATTTCCGCCATGGTCGAGGCATGGAAGCCGCGGCGCACGACGCACTGGCGCGCGGCATCCACGATCTGGACGCGGCGCTCCTGGGCGCGCTCGTCGTGGCTGGGTCGCTTCGTCTTGGATTGCATCTTTTCTCGCTAATTATCGATTCTTTACTTGAGCTTCGACTGGCGACTAATTATAGTGTGAATGAACGTTCATTCATTCAACCCGTCAACACGGGAATCGCAAAAAACATGTCGAGCCCACCGACGGCGAGACAAAGAAACGGAGACAACGATGCATGACCTGTTGACCACCCTGGCGAACTGGATCGCCTCGAGCCGGCTGAGCCTGCTGTTCCAGACCACCAACGGCCTGGTCGCGACCTCGCAGTCGATCCACATCCTGGCCATCTCGGTGGTGTTCGGCAGCGGCCAGATGATCAGCCTGCGCCTGCTGGGCGTGGGCGCCTCGGGGCGCAGCGTGTCGCGCCTGGCGTCGACCGTCCTGCCCTGGATGTGGTGGTCCCTGGTCGCGCTGCTGCTCACCGGCCTGCTGCAGACCGTGGCGGAGCCTGTTCGCGAACTCGGCACCACGGCCTTCTGGCTGAAGATGAGCATGCTCGCCTGCGTGCTTGCACTCAATGTGTGGTTCGGCCGAACCGTGCGCGCCCACGCCGCGGCCTGGGACAGCGCCGCCACCCGGCCGGCCAGCGCGCGCGTGTTCGCCGTCGTCTCGCTGCTGCTGTGGGTGGCGATCATCTTCTGCGGCCGCCTCATCGCCTACACGTGGCAGCAGTGATCGCCGCTTCGACCGCCCCCCAGACCCGCCCAGGAACCCGTTGAAATGACCATCGATCAATTGCTCAATCTCATCGAGCACACCGACTTCGCCACCTTCGTCCGCGAGGGCGACTGGTGGTTCCCGCTCGACGAATGCCTGCACGTGCTGTCCATCGTGACCGTCTTCGGTTCCATCCTGATGATGGACCTGCGACTCCTGGGCCTGGCCTCGCGCGACAGCGCCGTCTCCCGGCTTTCCAGGGAAGTGCTGCCCTACACCTGGGTCGCCTTCGCCGGCGCGGTGATCACCGGCACGGTCATGTTCGTCTCGAAGGCGCAGGTCTACTGGCACAACCCGCAGTTCCAGCTCAAGTTCCTGTTCATGGCCCTGGCCGCCGCGAACATGCTCGTCTTCCACTTCGGCGCCTTCCGCCGCGTCGCCGACTGGGACGACGTCCTGCCGCCGCCCCCGGCCGCGCGCCTGGCGGGCGCCCTGTCGCTCTCGCTGTGGATCGTCGTCGTCTTCTTCGGGCGCTGGATCGGCTTCACGACCTGACGTGTCGCCCCCCGAGCCAGCCCTGTTTCCACAACGAATCGAATGAGCGGCCACTTGGACGCTCGGAGACCTTCCATGCATGCAAATCTTGCCGCGCGCTGCGCGACGGCTGCGTTCACGCTGGGCCTCGTCGCGCACGCCAGCGCGCAGGCGGTGGCCGCCGCGGACACCCCCCAGAGCGTCATCGTCACGGGCCGTTCGGCCAACCTGGTGGGTGCGGCCGACTCCTCCACCGAGGGCACGATCACCGCGGCCCAGCTCGCGGACCGCCCGCTGCTGCGACCTGCCGAGGTGCTCGAGTCCGTGCCCGGCCTGATCATCACGCAGCACTCCGGGGACGGGAAGGCGAACCAGTACTTCCTGCGCGGCTTCAACCTCGACCATGGCACCGACTTCGCGACCTACCTCAACGGCATGCCGATCAACGAGGTCACCCACGCACACGGCCAGGGGTATTCCGACCTGAATTTCCTGTCGCCCGAGCTGATCCAGAAGATCAACTTCCGCAAGGGGGCCTACAGCGCGGAGGACGGCGACTTCGACACCACCGGGATCGCGCGCATGTCGTACGCGAACACCGTGGACAAGCCCTTCATGGACCTCACCGCCGGCCCGAACCAGTACCGCCGCGCCTTCGGGGTGGGCAGCCAGAAGGTGGGTGCCTACAACGTGCTGGGTGCCATCGACTTCACCGAGACCGACGGACCTTGGGTCCAGCCGGAAGGCCTGCGCAAGTTCAGCGGCGTGTTGCGCCTGTCCTCGGGCACCCTCGACAACGGCTTCAACATCACGGCCGCGGGCTACCGCGCCCACTGGATCGGCACGGAGGAGGTGCCGCAGCGCGCGATCGAGAGCGGCGAGATCAGCCGGTACGGCACCCTGGCGCCCACCGACGGCGGCAAGACCGGCCGCTACAGCCTGTCGGGCGAATGGTCGCGCGCCGACGAGACGACGACCACGCAGGCCAACGCCTACGTCATCCGGTACGCGCTCGATCTGTTCTCCACGCCGTCGGGCCTCCAGGACAGCCAGCACGAGCAGTTCGACAATCGAGTCACCTGGGGCGGCGTCCTGAAGCAGGGCTGGCACCTGGGCCCGAAGCTGCTGGACAGCGACCTGACCGTGGGCGCGGGATTCCGGCAGGATCGCATTCCCAAGGTGGGCCTGTTCGAGACCGTCGATCGCGAGCGCACCAGCACCGTTCGGCAGGACGCGGTGATCGAGACCGCGTCCAATGCCTTCGCCGACCTGCGCACCCAGTGGACGCCGTGGCTGCGCAGCGTGCTCGGGCTGCGCTTCGACGACATCCATGCGCGCGACTCGGCGACCGGCGGCCAGTACAACATGTCCAACAGCGGCAAGTCCAGCGCGACCCAGCTCAGCCCGAAGGTGTCGCTGGCGTTCGGCCCGTTCTCCGGCACCGAGTTCTACGCCAACTGGGGCCTGGGCTACCACAGCAACGACGCGCGCGGATCGATCTCCACCGTCAATCCGTCCGACGGCTCCGCCGCGCAACCGGTCAGCCTGATCTCCCGGGCGATGGATGCCGAGCTCGGCGTGCGCACCTCGCCGCTCGCCGGCTGGAACACGAGCCTGTCGCTGTGGACCACCCACCTGGCGTCGGAGCTGGTGTTCGTGGGCGACGCCGGCGTCACCCAGCCGCAAGGCGGGTCGCGCCGCTACGGCGTCGAGTGGTGGAACGACGCGACGGTCAACCACTGGATCAACGTGGACGCCGACGTCGCGATCTCGCACGCGCGCTTCGAGCAGGAGAGCAACGGCGGGCGCTACGTGCCCAACGCCATCCCGCTGTCCGCGTCGCTGGGCGTGACCGCGGACGACAAGGGCCCGTGGCTGGCTGGCGTTCGCCTGCGCTACATCGGCGCCTATCCGCTGGAGGAGACCGGCACCGAGAAGTCGTCACCGGCCTTCACCACCAACGTGAGGCTGGGCTACCGGCTCAACCAGCGCTGGCAACTCGGCGCGGACATCCTCAACCTGTTCGACTCGAAGGCGTACGACATCGCGTACTGGGGCAGCTCGTGCACCCGCAGCGAGGGCGTGGCGTGCAACAACGGCAACGGCGTCGACGGCCGCCTGGTGCACCCGATGGAGCCGCGCACGATCCGGCTGTCGCTGCGCGCCAGCCTGTGAGCCGCGACGTCGTCGGCGTGCGGTTGGCGCCCGGTGCGATCATGCAGATCGGCGAAATCCAGCCAGGGACGTTCGGCGACGTCGAACCTCCCCGAGTTCGATAGCCGATGGATGGGAAGAGCAGATGGAACCCGGGAACACAAGATGAGTTGGAGACAGTCCCGCCGCGTCTGGGTCGGCCTCGCGCTGGCCGCGGTGCTGGCCGTGGCGAGCATCGCCTGGACGTGGCACCGCCACGCCCTCGCCGACGCACTGGTACGCGCCGATCCCGCCCGATTGCAGCAGGACGGACCGCTCGTGCGTTACGCGCTCGCGCGCGCGCCGGCCGTCTACGCGGCGAACTGCGCGTCGTGCCACGGCGCTGACCGGCGCGGCGACCGCCGCACCGGCGCGGCCGATCTCGCCGACGCGACCTGGGTGCAAGGGAAGGGCGACGTCGCCGGGATCGAGACGACGATCCTGTACGGCATCCGATCCGGGCATCCCAAGGCGCAGGGCTTCAAGGACATGCCGGCCCTGGGTCGCGTGCGCCAGCTGGCGCCGGGGGAGATCGGCGATCTTGTCGACTACATGCTGGCCCTGTCGAAGCAGCCGCACGACGCGGCGGTCGCCGAGCGCGGCCGCGCGTTGTACGCAGGCAAGGGTCGCTGCGCCGAATGCCATGGCGCGGATGCGCGCGGCAGCACGGAGCTCGGCGCGCCGGGGCTGACCGGCCCGGCCTGGCTCTACGGGGGCGACCGCGACGCGCTGCGGGCGTCGCTCGAGGACGGCCGACACGGCCTTTGCCCGGCGTGGATCCACCACCTGGACTACGCGGACATCCGCTCGCTGGCAGTCTGGCTCGCAGCCGGCGCACGCGATCGATAGAGGACATCCAACGACATGCAAGACACAAGCAACGACAACGCTCCGGATTCGCATGCGGCCACCCGCCGCTCGCTGGTGCTGTTCGCGTGCGGCGCCCTGATCGGCCTCGCCTTCGCCGGCTACAGCCTCTTCACCGCCAAGGGCACGCGCACGAGTGCCGTGCCGCCGGAGGCCATGGCGCTCATCAACGGGCGGCCGATCCTGCGCAGCGACTTCACGACCCAGGTGCAGGCGCAATTCAGCGTGCCCTTCGAGCAGACGACCCCGGTGCAGCGCCGCAAGGTTCTCGACGACATGATCGCCGAGGAGCTCAGCGTGCAGCGCGGCGTGGAGATCGACCTGCCCAGCTTCGATCCCGAGGTGCGCGCGGCCATGGTGGCGGGCGTCGAGCTCGAGGTGACGGCCAACGTGCTCGCGCAGGAACCCTCGCCGCAACAGGTGCGGCAGTGGTACGACAATCACAAGGACGGGTACGTGACCGACGCCTCGTTCCGCCTGCGCGACCTCGTGGCGCGCACCGGCGCACATCCCGCGGCCGACGCGGCGAAGGCGGTGGCCGCGCTGCGTTCGGGCCAACCGCCCGAGCAGGTGGCCAAGGAGTTCGGCCTGGAGGACTCGGGCCGCGTGGATTCGGGCGCGGTTCTCGACTTCGCCGCCAAGGCCAGGCTCGAGGCGCCGGTGTACGCCGCCGCGAGCAGGCTGGCCTCTGGCGGGGTATCCGACCCGGTGCCCGCTTCCGACGGGACGCACGTCGTCGTGATGATCGAGCATCGCGCGGCCCGGCAGCAGGCGTTCGAGGCGGTCGCGGACCGCGCCTGGATCGACTACAAGAAGGCGGCGCAGGACCAGGTGCTGCGCTCCAGCGTGGACTTCCTGCGCGGCCGCGCCGACATCCAGTTGTCCGACGACGCCAAGGCGCTGGCTGGGAAGGGCGCGTGATGCGCGCGCTCCGTCGCTGGCGCGCGGCGCTCGCCGCCGTCGCCGTCGCGCTCGTCGTGCCGGCCGCGCTCGCCCATACCAAGAGCGAGACCCACACGGTCTGGGAGATCGCCGCCGATCGCGTGCACCTCGAGTTCTCGATCCCGCTCCCCGAATCGGCGCGTCTCGCGCGCCAGGGCGAGCAACAGCCGCCCAACGAGGTGGTGCTGGACTACCTGAAGGGCCATCTCGGCGCCACGAGCGCGGGCAAGGCCTGCGCGATCGGCTCGTCGCGGGCGATGGCTGCGACCACGCAGTTCCGCCGCTTCGAGTTCGACTTCACCTGCCCGGGCAAGGACGACATCGCCCTGAAGTCCTTGGCGTTCTTCGACCTCGTTCCCTCGCACGTCACGTTCGCGCAGATCCGCACCGCCGACGGCCAGTTCGTCGAGCAGCTGTTCACCAGCGAGCAGCACGAGGTGCGCGCCGCCGCGGGCGACGCCGAGATGCGCGACGCGGGCTTCCTCGACTACATCCGCCTGGGCATGGAGCACATCTTCACCGGCCCCGACCACATGTCGTTCATGCTGGGGCTGGTGCTGATCTCGCGGCGCCTGCGCGACCTGATCTTCGTGGTCACCGGCTTCACGCTCGGCCACAGCGTCACCCTCGCGCTGGCGGTCACCGGCGCGTTGCGGCCGCACCCGGAGTTCATCGACGCCCTGGTGGGCCTGACGATCGCGATGATCGGCGCGGAGAACATCGCGGTGGTCACCCGCCGGTCGGGGTTCGTGGCGGCGGCCATCGGCATCCCGCTCGTCGGCATGGCCATCGCGAGCCTGCTGCACATCGGCCTGATGCCGCCGCTGCTGCTGCTGGGCTCGGCGCTGCTGTGCTCGAACTACCTGCTGATGTCGGGCCACATGGGCGACGCCGGGCGCCTGCGGCTGGTGGTGACGCTGGTCTTCGGGCTGATCCACGGCTTCGGCTTCGCGGCCACGCTGCTGGAGATGCAGTTGCCGCCCGACAAGCTGGCGCAGATCCTCGTCGGCTTCAATGTGGGTGTCGAGATCGCCCAGTTGATGCTCGTGCTGGGGCTGGTGGGCCTGGCGGCGCTGCTGGTGCGCCTCAAGCTCGCGCTGCCGCGCCGGGTGCTGATCGACGGCGTGGGCTCGGCGCTCGTGGGCCTGGGCGCCTTCTGGTTCGTCAGCCGCAGCTTCTGACTGGATCGACGATGCGACGCCTCATTTCACTTTGCCTCATGCTGGCCGGCTCCGCGGCGCTGGCCCATGGCGTGGCCGGCGCCGACAAGGCGTTCATGGAGCACAACGCCGGCCGGCAACTGGCGGTCTTCGTCTACCTGGGCGCCAAGCACATGGTCACCGGCTACGACCACCTGCTGTTCCTGTTCGGCGTGGTGTTCTTCCTGTACCGGCTGCGCGACGTCGCCGCCTACGCCACCCTGTTCGCGATCGGCCACAGCACGACGCTGCTGCTGGGCGTCCTGGGAGGGTGGCGCGTGGACGCGCACCTCGTCGACGCCGTCATCGGCCTGTCGGTGGTGTGGAAGGCGCTGGACAACCTCGGCGCGTTCCGGCGCTGGTTCGGCGTGCAGCCCGACGCTCGCGCGGCGGTCCTCGTCTTCGGCTTCTTCCATGGCCTGGGCCTGGCCACCAAGCTGCAGGAACTGCACCTGTCCGCGGACGGGCTGGTGCCCAACATGCTGGCCTTCAACGTCGGGGTCGAACTGGGCCAGGTCCTGGCTCTCGCCGTGATCCTGATCGTGATGGGCCTGTGGCGCCGCAGTGCAGCCTTCGGGCGGCACGCGTTCGCCGCCAACACGGTGCTGATGAGTGCAGGATTCGTGCTGGTCGGACTGCAGACGACCGGCTACCTGGTGGCCACGTGAACCCGAGGATCCTCATGACACCCAACGATGTGAACCCCATGCCGTCCGCGCGCCAGTTGTTCGCCGCCACGGGCGCGGCCGCCGCCGCCGCCGCGCTGCTGCTGGTCGTCGCCGTGCTGCCAGCCGAATACGGCATCGATCCCACGGGCATCGGCAACCGGCTTGGCCTGCCGGCACTGGCGCGGACGGCGGCACCGCCATCCCGGCCCGCGGCGTCGACGAATGCGGCAGGCGTGGACGCGCTCAGGGCGCAGGCCGTCGCGGCCTTCGGCGCCCAGCCCGGGCAAAGCTTCGACGCATCCGCTGCCGTGCGCAGCGCCGCCGCACCGAGGACCGAAGCCATGACCGTCATGGTGCCGCCGGGCTTTGGCGTGGAGGTCAAGGCGCAGCTGGCCGCCGGCGACACTCTGGTCTACCACTGGAGCGCCACCGGTGACGTGGCGGTCGACATGCATGGCGAGCGGCCCGGTGCCAAGGACGAGTTCACCAGCTACCTGATCGACGGCGCGCGGCGCGAGGACGCGGGCAGCTTCACGGCGCCATTCGCCGGGGCGCATGGCTGGTACTGGCTCAACAAGGGCCACCAGCCGATCGACGTGACGATCAGCGTCACGGGCTTCCAGACGAAGCTGTACGTCCCGGGTTCCTGACCACGGCGCCGGCGAGGCCGTTCGCGATCGCCGGCCCTGCCGGTCGCCTGATCAAGCGCGACCGGGGCCGTGGGCTGGACGACGATCAGGGCCGCCGCATCCACCGCTTCACGCCGACGCCTGTTCGCCTCCGGTACTAACGCCCGTGCGCCAGGTAGTCGGCAATGCTTTTCAGGTCGGCGTCGCTCAATTCGGTCTTGCGCAGCGGGGGCATGACCCCGGTGCCGTGCCGCACGAAGTAGACGACGGTCGCAGCCGCCAGGTCGGTCCGCTTCTCGAGCTCCGCCATCTCCTTGTTGCCATACTTCACCTGCAGCTCCGCCGTTCCGGGCGGAACCATGGGACCCCGGCCCATGGGACCCGGGCCCATGGCGTTCGCGTCCGGCGGGCCGCCCGGACCCGGAGGGCCGCCGGAACCCGGAGGGCCGCCGGAACCCGGAGGGCCGCCGAAACCCGGGGGGGCGCCGGGACCCGGGGGGGCGCCGGGACCCGGGGGCCCGGCGGAAGGGGCTGGCGCGGCCGCCCCATGACATGCCGCACAGAAGCGCGCGAACATGAGCTTGCCGCGCGGCGCCGACCCTTCCGGATAGGTCACCGTGGTCCACGCCGACGAGCGCGCCGGCTGCGCCAGCGGCGGCTTGTCCGTCGCGGACTGGCTGAATGCGGGACCCACGGCCACGAGGGCGCATGCGGCCAGCAGCAATGACGTCGGACGTGCGCGCATCAATGCTTCCTCAGGTATTTCGGCCAGATGCCGTAGCGGCCGGCGGACAGGATGCCCTTGGGATCGATGGCGTCCTTGAGCGTTTCGGCAAGTCGCAGCAAGGCGTGGTTGTTGAAGGAGAAGCCGCTCACGACTTCATCCATGAACATCGCATGCGTCCGGTATTCGGCATAGCCGAGCGACTCCCCGACCTTGACGAGATCGAGGTACGCCGCGCGAACCCGGGCGTTTTCCGCCGCATCCTCCGTCAGGCGCAGCCCCATGACCATGCCGCTGTAGCCGTTGGCGATCAGCGCCAGGTTGGCGTCGACCGTCTTCAGCTTGTGCTTGCGCATCACGCGGGTGAACTCGAAGCGCGCCTTCAGGATGTCGTGCGACGTCAAGGGATGGATCGGCGAGAAGAAGATGTGGCCGGTGCTGGCGGTGGGCCACCCGCCCTGGGCCCGGGTCCCCATGGCGAAGGCCCCCAGGCTCGGCTCCCACTCCTTCATTGGAATGGCGGCGCGTTGCGCCTCCGACAGCGGAAACCGCGTCATCGGCATCTCCTGGAAGGAGACGCCGTCGATGGCACCGAACCATTTCTTGACCGTGGCCCATTGCGCCTGGACCACCTCTTCGATGCCCATGAACCTGACGAAGGCGACCCATGCAGGTTTTCCGGTTCCCTTGATGAAGGCCTCGCATTCCTCGTCGCCAGGCTGCTCCGCCCGATCCATCAGCTTCCAGAACGGCCCGTCATCCGGATAGTCGACCTTGTAGGCATCCTCCACGGCGGGGCTCAGCAAGGCGAACGGGCCGCGAATGACATCGTGGTCGATCAGCTGGCCGAAGATCGGAACCGCCTTGTGCAGGTCGCGGTGCCGCGGAAAGGTGACGATGCCCGACATGAGCGCCTGCGGCTCGCGCGTCATGCGAAAGCCCATCTTGGTCACGACCCCGAAATTGGACTGGCTGAACAGTCCATCGACGTCGGGCCCCAGGCCGAACTTGAACAACGGCCAGGTCTTGGCGTTGGGCATGGCGCCCATGCCGGTCCGGACCAGGTCGCCATTGGCCAGCACCACCTCCAGGCCGCAATGCTGATTCCAATGGGAGGCGGTTTCGAAGCGATAGCCGCCGATGCCTCGGTCGAGGGCGTTGCCCAGCGGGCTGCCCCAGCCGGGCCCGGGAAAGTCGATCCAGAGCCGGATCTTGTTGTCCTGGAGATGCCGGTACAGATCGAAATAGCTGACCCCGGGCTCGACGATGGCGTAAGCCTGATCCTCGTTGACCTCGATGATGCGGTTCATGCGCTTGAGATCGAGCACCAGGCTGCCGGACAGGACCGGTGCGGCGCCGCCGTAACCGAGATTTCTTCCCGTCGACACCGGATAGATCGGAATGCGGTGCTCGTTGGCGATCCGCATGATCGCCCGGACCTCCTCGAGGTTGTCCGGCGCGACGGCGCCCGATGGCATGCTCTCGTCGGGCTGGCCGCGCCGCGGCGAGTAGGGGTCGCGGTAGAGGTCGATGTCATCGGCCGAGGTGAAGACCCATTGGCTGCCGACGACCGCCGCCATCTTGCGGATCGCGCGTTCGAACGTTGCGTGATCGAGGCCCGGCGGGAGTTTCGTGACGATGGTCATGCAGATCCTTTGATGACGGGCGCGAGCAGCCAGGACACCATTTCCCGCGCGCCGTCCTCGTGTTCGCCGCTGGCATGGTTGAAGCGGGCGGGGGCGGCCGGTTGCGCAGCGGCGGCCGCGATCATGCCGTGCAGCGCCTGCGTCCACGCCGCGCCCCCCTCGGCCTGGCGCATCCAGGCCGCCAGGCCAGGTTCAGTCGCTGCGACCACATGGGAGGTCCGGCTCGGGCCGATCCAGTGACGCCCCCAGATCACGGCACGCAGGCCGGCCAGCTCGGCCATCAATTTCAGCGAGAAGGCCACCGCCGGCGTGGTCAGGCCGGCGACGCCTGCTCCGCGCCATCGGTGATGCAGGTCGTCGAACCAGAGCCAGGTGGGATCGTCGCCCACCGTCGCGGTCGTGAACCCGGCGGCCGCGACATGTGCGCCGAAGGCGCGTCCTTCAGCCTCGCGATCGTCGTAGACGATCTTGTAGAGGGTGCTGCCGGCCGCGGGCCTCGAGGCCGTCAGCCGGCCGGCGACGGCCAGCCCCATGCCCGCTGCGCCAAGGCAGGCGATGGCACGTCTTCGCGTCAGGGCAGGCGCAGGCCTGCCCAGGATCTCGATCATCTCGGTCACTCCTTCGGGAAATGCGCTTGGCGCGACACCGCTAGCCCGATGGGCGGCCACATCGGCCGCGCGCCCGGGTGCATCATCGGCGTGCTGTCTCGTGAGACGCTACTTCTGTTCGGGATACCAGAATGTCTTGTGGCAGGCCTCGCAGACCTCGTCGAGCGAGCCGCCGAGGTCCGAGAGCTTCTGCACGTCGTGCTTGTCGACGGCGTCCACCAGCTGCAAGGCGACGGTGCGGGCCGATTGCGCGAACGCGGCGAGCGCGGCCGGGTTGGCGGCCAGGCGCTTCTGGATGGCCGCCACGTCCAGCGGCTCCACGCTCTTGATGGTCGTCTTCACGTTCGGGCCTGCGACGGGGCGGCCCGGGATCATGAGCAGGTTGGACGCCTCGGCGATCCGGATCGCCTGGCGGCGCAGTTCCTGCCATTCGGCCGGCGTGGACGGCGTCTTCTGGTGCGTGCCGGACTCGTCGTTGACGATGCTGACCGCATTCCAGATCTTCTCGCTGGTGGCGTCCATCTCGGCGTCCATGAGCTCCTGGAAGGTCGCCGTGACGGCGAACTGCGCGGGAACGGCCACCTTGCCCGCCGCGTCCTTCTTCGGCGCCGCGGCATCGGCGCTGGAAATGCACAGCGAGAGGGTCGCCGCGATCGTCGCGCCGACGAGTGTGCCTGCCCGGAGGGGCTTGTCTGTCGTGCTGGAAATGTGCATGGTCTGTCTCCGTTGTCGATGGCGTGCGAACGCGGCCCCAGGGCATCGTTCGCGGGGTTGTCGCACCCGTCCTACTGGAGCAGGTGGAACTTCACCTTCACGTTGTCCTCGAGCACGTCGTTCCACTGCGGATCGTCGATGCCGTAGGCCTTGCGCGACAGGTCGAACGCCCCGTCGAACTGGGTCAGGGCGCCGGCCTTGCTCACCGTGATGAGCACCGTGACGGGGGCCGTCTTGCCCTTGAGCGTGAGGTTGCCGGTGGCCTGCAGCTTGCCCGGGCCCTTGGCGACCACGGCGGTCGAGACGAACGTGCCCTTGGGGAAGTGAGCGGCGTCGAACCACTTCTTGCCCTGCACCTCCTCGTTGTACTCGGGCGAGCCGATGTCCAGGCTCGCGGTCTGCACCTCGAGGCTGGCCTTGGCCGCGGCCGGATTCGCGGGGTCGTAGTCGATGTGGCCGCTGAACTTGTGGAACGGCGCCTCCACCGGCACCTTTTCCTGGGTGAACGTGGCGGTCAGCGTGCTCTTGGGATCGATGAGGCGGTCGGCCGCGGCGATCGCGGCCAGGCTCAGGGCGAGCCCCAGCGCCGTGGCGCCGGATCGGAATGAACGGAGAGTCATGGTCAGTTTCCTTGGGGGCGGCGCCATGCGAGCATGCGCCTGAGCGTGGCATCGCGATCGATGAAGTGGTGCTTCAGGGCCGCGGCCACATGCAGGGCCACGACGCCCGACAGGCTCCAGGCCAGCAGCTTGTGGACGAGCTTGAGCAGCGCCGCGAGCTCCTTGTCCTTGGCGACCAGGTCGGGCAGTTGCACCAGCTTGAGGTAGACCACCGGGAAGCCGGCGGCCGAGGTGTACATCCAGCCCGCCAGCGGGATGGCCAGCATCAGCACGTACAGCAGCACGTGCGTGGCGCGCGCCGCGAGGCGTTGCCAGCCGGGCATGGGCAGTTCGGGCGGCCCGGCATGCGTCGCACGCCACGCGACGCGCACGAGCGCGAGCCCGAGCACGGTGATGCCGATCCACTTGTGGTACGCGAACACCTTGGCCTTCTGCGGGCTCAGGGGCAGGTCCACCATCGTCAGGCCGACCGTGAAGCCGATGGCGATCAGCAGCGCGATGGCCCAGTGCAGCAGCACGGCGGTGCGGCCGTAGCTGCCGGTCTGGCCGGGAGTCGTTGTCACGCGGACGCCCTCGCCTCAGCGCGGCAGCGGCGCTTCGCCGGCGTTGCGTCGCTCGAGGCAGATGTCCTCCTGGAACTGCGAGGCCGTGCCGGGGTGGCGCTTGAAGACCAGGACGGTATCCCAGGGCTTCGTGAAGTTGGCCGGATCCTGGATCGTGATCCGGTCCTCCAGCGTGTTCGCGTCGCGCAGGCGGATGTGCTCCGTCAGCTCCAGGTCGTCGCCGCTGGGCAGGTAGGCGTCCAGCAGCTTCTGGGCGGACAGGTTCTTCGTGTGCGCCACGAGGACATTGCCTTCCCACTTGCCGGTGGTCTCGCCCATCATCGTGGGCACGTCGCTGCTCGGCAGCATCAGGTTCTGCAGCTTGTCGCTGCCCTGGCGCAGGTCGATCAGGCGCATCAGGCGGTTCCACTCGAACTCCATCGCCACCATTTGCGGGCGATCGTGGATGGCGAACAACCGGGGCGTGAGCATCAATCGCGGCAGGCCCGGCGAGGCGCAGCGCGTCTGCGTGCGGTCATAGCCGAATTCCTTCCTGGCGGCGGAGGCCTTGTTGGCCTCGTAGTCCTTGCGGCCGTCCGTCGTGAACGGGATCTGGCCTTGCACCGGCACGAATTCCGACTGCTGGCGCTCGAGCTTCCAGACGCCGTCCAGGCTGGGGTGTCCGGCCGCGTTGGCGGCGCCCGCTGCCAGCAGGGCGGCGGCGATGATGGTGCGGTGCAGGGGCGCGAGGCGCCCGAGGCGAATGGGCTGGTTCACTTGATGGCTCCTCACTGGGTCTCTTCCGGCGGTTCCGGCACGAGACCGTACTGCGACACGCCGCCTTTGGCGCCGACCTGGTTCTCGCAGTTGTATTCGGCGAAGTTCGCCATGTCGGGACGCCACGAGTACAGGCGCACGATCGACCACGGCTTCGTGTAGTACCAGGGATCGTCCACGGTGACGACGACTTCCAGCTTGGTCTCGCCGAGATCGACCTTGCGGATGCGGAACGTCAGGTGGGCATTGACCGAAGCGGGCGTGCCGTCGACGTCCAGCCACAGCGAGCGGCGATAGTTGGTGGTGTCCACGACCAGCGTGTCGCCTTCCCAGTGGCCGATCGAATCGCCGAAGTACTCGCGCTTGGCGTCCTTGCGGTGCTGGCCGTTCATGCGGATGTGCCAGGCGCCGTGGTACTCCTCGAACAGCAGCGAGATGACGTCCTTGTCCTGGTAGATCTGGAACGGGAAGTTCAGGTCCATCTGCCAGGGCTGGCCGGGCGGCAGGCACTCGGCCGACGCGTTGGAGACGGGGATCTGGTCGACGTAGGTGGCCTTGACGCGGCGGTCCATGAGGCGCCGGCCACGATCGTTGTAAGGCAGCGGGTCGCCGTACATGTCGACGAGGTTGCGAAACACCAGCATCTGGGCGTGTCTCCAGGTGCCTTCGAGGTTGTGCGGGTCGGCGGGCGCCTTCGGTGCGTTCGCGGGCAGGGGCGGGATGGCGAACATCGGCGGCACCTTGTCGCCCGGCGCGCCCGGGGGCGGTCCTCCCGGAGGGAAACCTGCGGGGGCGCCAGGAGGCGCGCCCGGGGGGGCCCCGGGTGGCGCGCCCGCCGGAGGTTGTGCGAGCGCCGAACCGGCCAGCACGACGGCCAGCAGGCAGGTGGCCGCATTCGTTGCGAGACGATGCTTCGTCATCATGGTTCCTGTTCCTTGTTCCGGGCAATGCCGTGACGGCATCGGCAATTACTTCGTCGCGGGCGCCGAGCCCGGCGCCGGGGCATAGCCGGGGG
>Ga0265336_10000240_pt1 | contig 39084 bp, 27 predicted proteins | sample 42119metaG_FD_193583 | JGI IMG/M metagenome (GOLD analysis project Ga0265336, IMG submission 193583) | Rhizosphere microbial communities from Carex aquatilis grown in University of Washington, Seatle, WA, United States - 4-21-19 metaG | ecosystem: Host-associated > Plants > Roots > Rhizosphere...
GGAACGGCAGATGAAGCACAAGAAGAATCCCCGATTGGCACTGGCATTGTTGCAAAGCCGGTTGCCATAGAGCAGCCCCGAAGACTTTCGGGGTTGGTCCAGGGTTCGAGTCCCTGCCAACCCACCACCTTTAAGCAAATGGCTTGGGCCTACATTCTTCGTGGCGATTCTGGCCGACACTACATCGGTTCAACCATCAATCTGGAACGGCGACTCAAAGAACACCGACAGGGTCAAACGCACACGACGAAACGCCTGGGCGACAACCTGGAAATTGTGGCAACACTGGAACTGGCCACGATCGATGAGGCCCGGGCCTTGGAACGGCAGATGAAGCACAAGAAGAATCCCCGATTGGCACTGGCATTGTTGCAAAGCCGGTTGCCATAGAGCAGCCCCGAAGACTTTCGGGGTTGGTCCAGGGTTCGAGTCCCTGCCAACCCACCATTCCACCACTCGACGAATAGTGAAGCGGGCTAAACTTCTTCTATTCCTCATCCCGCTGCAATGTCACCGGACCCAACAATCCCGAGTCGAGCAGCGTGGTTTTTTTGGTCAGCATATCGAATCGAAAAATATCGTGGGTTTTGGTGAAGCGTTTTTCTTTGGGCTGGTTAAGATCGCCGATGACGCGGTTCGCCCAGAGATTGACGACATCAACTTCCAATACGTTGCCGGTGGGTTTCACGGCTTTGGTGATATCGACGCGCCAGGGGAAGCACCAAAGGATGCCGAGTTTCCTGCCGTTGAGTCGCACTTCGGCGACTTCCTTGACATTGCCCAAGTCGAGAAAGAGTCGTTTTGTCTTGTGATCGGTTTCTTTCGTTGTCCCGGCTGCGTCGCTCAAGTCGAATGTTTTCCGGTAGGTGGCCTTGCCCGAATAGAATTTAATTCCCTCCTCGGAGCGTTGTGTCCAGCTTTCCAGTTCGGGAAACTCGGCATTGGTGGGACCGCCCCAAGCCGGATCGAATGCGACATTCCAAGGGCCGCCAAGATTTTGCAGTTGGACGAGCCTGGGGAAATTGCTTTTGGCTTTTCCCGCAAACCCATTGGCGATCGGCTGGCGAAACACCACGAAATAAGATCCGAAGCGATCGAACTGCAACGGCAATGTGGTGCAACCGTCGGCCTGCCGAAAGGCATTTGCCGGCAGGATGCTGCCGCTTACGGGATCAAAAATCTCGGGCTGTCTGCCGTTGACCCGGAAGGTAAAATCCTGCGTCGCCGGCTGGTTTTTGCGGTTGATGACAAAGTAGATTTCGGCATGGCATGACGTGCGATGGATGTAGTCGAAGTTGTCCGGGTGTTCAGCCTGACCGGTGAAGGTAAAATCGGGTTTCACACCATCGGCGAGAAGAACCTCGCGCGGCGTTTTGCCCCAGATAACGCGACCTTTGCCGAAGCTGCGCTCGGTCCGGTTCGTGCCGTCCAGGTCGCCCCAGAGTTCGGCGGCAATACGTTGCAGTTCCTCATCGCATTTTGGATAGTCTTTCAGTCCGGCGGCCTTTTCGGGAGGGGCCCCGATGATGGTGGCCCCGTCGCGGACCAACTCCCGGAGTTTTGTTATTACCTCGACCGACATGGCCTTCGACGGTATCGGGGAAACCGTCAAGCTCTGATAATCGCCAACTCGCCTGGCTATTTCCGGCACGGGTGAAACGCAATTCTGCAGCACCAACAGCCGGTAACTCATGCCGTCCGGCAACACTATCCGACCGTCTTTAACCGACATCCGTCTCAGCAACACTTCGGCGTTGCAATAATCGCAATCGTAGCCGGCGCCAAGTCCGGGAACGATGTATTTGGGCGGGGCCAAAACGGGCGGCTCATCGCCCAGATAGAAACAAACGTCGCCCACGAAATTCCCCTGTTGCAGCATATACGAGCAGCGTGACAGATACGTAAAGAAAGCGGGAGACTGCTCCCACCACGTGATGTTAGGAGTGAAATGCTGGCCGGCACAAAACTCATAGCCGGGCTTGCCGTCGGAGGGCGGTTGACAGGTCGCCTGATGCAGCATGATGCGATTAATCCCCCAACAGAAGGCGTCGTTGGCGTAAGGTTTCAATTCAGCCGGGCCGAATGACCAATGGGTGCGATCGCCTTCCATTTGGGTAAACGATTCAGCCTGGGCTTGGAGTCGTCCATATACGTGCGCCGCAGAAGCGGTTTGTTTAAGATTAAGCTTCAGCCCGGGGTCTGAGTTATAATGGTCGGGCGCATTGTAGTTCACCCAGAATTCGCCGGCGGGAAAGTCGCAGCGGCCTAAATTTTTCAGCGCATCTTCGGGCGGAATATTGTTCGGGCCAGCCGCTTCATTGCCCATGATCATTCCGTTCTGATGGCACACATCGGCGAAATGACCGTAGAAGTTATCCGCAACGCAGTCTTGAATGGTGCGATCGAAGTCTGCGCGGAAACGGGCGGTCACATCACCGTTGACGATGGTAACACCCGTCCCCGGCTGGTAACTCCCAATCACAGTGTCATCAATGTTAACGTTCCAGGTCTGCGCATTCCCCGGCCGTTGCGCCGCAGAAAAGGTCATGGTGTAGTTTGTTCCTGGAACAAGACCGGAAATGGTCTGTGAAATAGTTCCAGTTCCCTGAAGAAATGCCGCTTGTGTGCCCTGTGGTGCATTCGGATTGCTAAATGCGCCGCCGTTGCCGCAGAGGCCCGATCCGGTCGGGCTGTTACCATTACCACTGAAGCTCCACGAACCCCCGGGAGGATCATACTGATGGCTGCTCGCACCAAGGTTGGGCGTTTCAAAGCCGAAGTTTGTGACCATCAGGGACGCTCCTCCCGCTGAAATGATTTGCACGTTGTCGATGAAAACAGTGTTGTCGCCACCCGCCAGATCGGTGCCCACGAAAGACAGAGTCTGCGCGGCGGCTGTGGCGGTGAAAGTCGCCTTGTAGCCCACCCAGCTGATCGCTCCCGGCAGCGCGGGCAAGTAGGGCTTGAGATCGTAGCCGCGATACTTGCGGAACTGGTCCGGGAAATCCTGCGTCCAAGTCAGCTTGCCGGCCTCCCAACTGTCGGACCAGAAATAGGCGAGCCGACCGCCGGCCTCGCGAGCCGCCTTGAGGATCGGTTCGCCGAGGTGTTTGAAATGGTCGTCGAACGCGGCGGCATTGAGGAAGTCAATCTGATAGCCATTGCCCCCTTCGTAGGTATCTCCGTTGGGGTAGGCGTGCTTGAATTGGCCCTCCGTCGTCACCGTGTAGCCGGTTCGGAGAATGGTCCACTGTCCCTTGGGCACGTCCCATTCCAGTCGTCCGTCGGGTTGCAGTTTATCGGTCAGATCAAGGATATCTTCGGGATTAATCGCAACGCCAGCTGCCTTATGCGGCATGGCCTGCACACAATAGTCTCGATAGTAGCCGTCCACCGTGTCAGGCCGGGGAAGTTTAACTGAAAACTTTTTCGGGCCTTCGACATTCAAATCCGCCTGCACGACTTTTTTCATGGCCGTGTCGGGAGTGACCCAAGGTCCCAACATCACCCAGCAGCTGGCGGAAAGATTGAAGCCCAGCTCGATATTGAGCCGCCTGGCCTCTTTGACCGCGTGGCGGAAGAGCTCCCACCATTCGGGGCTTTGATACGTCACGCCAAATAGCGGCGCGGTGCCGGCATATCCTCCGTTGCAGATCAGGTTGACGCCGCTGATCCCTTTGGCCTTGAACTGCTCCAGGTCGCGGGTGATGCCGGCCTTGTCCACGCGATTGAACAGCCAAAACCAATACACCCGCGGTTTGGCATCATCGGGAGGCGCGGCAAAACCTTTGTCGAGATTTCCTTCCGCCAAGACCACTGTTTTGGCGAAGCAAAGAATTGAGGCAACCAACGCCAACGAAAGAAAAAAACGGAACCGCCGCGTAAGAATGTTTGTAGTTAGGCAATTCACGTCAGAAATGGTCAAGTCATTGACAGAACCGAAACGGTGCAACCACATATCACTTGCTGCCGGTTTCACATTCCATTTGATAAGTGCCAGAGCGGATCTCGAGAACCACCCATTTTCCAGACTCCGGCGAAGCTTTGATCTCAGTTTTTTCCGCCAAAGTTTTCCCGTTTATTTTCACCGTTTTCAAATCGGTCGTAGGAAGATAGACCCTGGCCAGGGTTTCTTCAGGAACATTTAGTTTCAGGGTGAAATGGGTCCCGGCGGATTTCGTCCAGGCAGCAGTGATGTCTCCCGCCACGGTGGCAACCGTTCCTTTAGCCCATTTTAAATCACCGGTGAGCGGTCTAACCACAAAGGTTTTCCAGCCATATCCGGTGGGTTCAAGGCCAAGCACTTTTTGGGGAAGCAACGCGGTCGGGCCTGAAGACCAGGCGTGTGAGGTCGATCCCCAGGGAAGTTTCCAGCCTTCATGCCAGGCGCCATTGAATGAATCGAGTTTGGTTTGTTCCCCCCAGTTTTTGCGGATGTAATCAAGCGCCCATTGATCTTTTCCTTGCGAAAACATGGAATTTAACAACCAGTATGCGAAAGATTCTTCACTGCCTTTGCCCCGCTTCATAATTAGATCAATCATGTCAGCCTTTCGGCTGTCGTCGGGCAATCCGTAAACCAGGGCATACACCTGCGGCTGTTGTCCAATTTTGGTGCCTTCATAACTATCCAAATACGCCCGGTCTCTTTCCGACCAAAGTTCTTGATTGATGTTTTCCTTGAGCTGCCGCGCCTGCTCTTTCCAAACCTTCGCCTGCGTTTCGTCATGGGCAAAATCGCTGGCAATCGCTGCCGCCGCATTCAAAGCTCCGTAATATTGGCAGTTGAGTCCGGTAATGATTTTTTCCCGTTCCATCTGATAGGTATCGGGCCAGTCGAGCACAATCCAGCCGGGTAGGTTGGCCAGCAAACCCGTTTTGGGGTCAACAAACGGTTGATAGTAATCCATCGCCTTTTTCAAGTTGGGATACAGGTTCTCAATCAACCCGTCCTTTCCATAATACATGAAATACTCGTGCATCATCAGCACCCATTCGAGCTGGTAGTCCGCAATATAGGTGGAACTGCCAGGTTGCATGAAATAATCCGTGGGGTAGCGGCTGCGAACGGCTCCATCCTTTCGCCAACGCTGCGATTCGGCGCCGCAGAGGAGATTATAGGCCGACAAGAATCTTGAGCTCTTGCCAAAGGCATAATTCCCGTAAATCTGCAAATAGCGCGTATCGCCGGCGATATATTGAGTGCGTTCACGCCATGGGGAATCCATGTAGGTGTCAATCGAACAGAGCCGAATGGTATATTTTCCGATGTTCCAGAATTCGTTCAGCTGGGGATCGGAACATTCAAACGAACCGCCCATTTCATAGTTGTAGCAGGCAAATTCCGCACTGACATTTTGAATCTGGACATCCGGGCTGGTTTCGATGGAAAGATAGCGAAAGGCCAGCCAGGTGTAAGGCCGCCAGCTTTGGCGCCCCTGCTTGGTCGTGTATTTATCGGAATGATCTCCGCTGGCATGGAACAAGGGAACGTTGTTTGTATCCAGACGTTCGCCAGTCCCAAGTTCGAATTGAACACCCTCTTTGGCTGCGTCGATTGTGAATTGCGGGTAACCGGCAATCTCAGTCCCAAAATCATAAACCAGCAAATTGCCGGTCTTCCATTGGCGAACCGGTTTGACAATTTTTCGGAGCAATTGCGGACGTTCGGTCACCACCAGGCTGTTCCATGGAGCCACCGGAGGAACCCCAATGACTTTTGCATCCTCCCAAGCAGAATCATTAAATCCCGGATTTTGCCAGCCTGTGGGCCAAGGCCGGGCATCGAATTCTTCGACAAATCCAATCAGGTGGGCATTGGGTTCCCGCAAGCGGGTTTGGGTGTTCCAGGCTTTGGCCTGGGTAACTTTCCAACTGCCATCACTCAAGAGATTGGCCGATGAACCGCCGGCAAAGTCCAGCTTGGCCTGGAAGAAAAACCCGCCCCGGGCATTCATCTGGGAGTGCAGTCCAACTCCGAAATTTTGCACCACGGCCGAGATGCAGTTTTCGCCTTTACGAAGGTAAGCTGCTATGTCGAAGTTATCGTAGCACTGATATTCCGGGTCACAATTCATCGGGCAGCGTTCCAGCAGCTTGCCGTTGATGTACACATCGGCATCGGCATAGGCAGAAATGAAGGCATTGGCCGCTTGGGGAAGCTTTTCCAGATGGAACGTCTTTCGGACCAGCAAGTAATAGTTTTGGGGATTTTCGGCTCCCGAATCCCAGATCCAGTTGGCCAGCGGTTTGACCCCGTTGAGCGTTGAGGAAGGTGCCGAGATCGACGAGCTTTTTCCCCAGCGGTTTACCAGGTCATCAGGTTGCGCGGCCACCCTGAATGTCAAAGTTATGCCTGCCAGGAGAACCAAAAGCCCGTTTTTCATGTTCGGAATGGGACTGCGCCCGTAATTTGACCCGCCTCGATTTGGTGGACAGTGTTGGCGGTGACGCATGAAACATGGTTTAGTTGAGTTGAGTTTCAAAGTCCACAGGGGATTTGAAACCGGGCGCGCGGTGGAACCGCTTGCAGTTGTAAAAGACTTCAATCCACTTGAAGATCGCTGCCCGGGCCTGGTCTCGCATGGCGAACTGGCAGCGACAAACCAATTCCCGTTTCAAAGTACTCCAGAAAATTTCCATGGGGCAATGTCGTAGCCGCGTCGGCTCAGTTTGGGTTTGCGTCGGAAAGGACCAGCCCTGGAGTAGTGGCTTGTCCTTGAAAACAGGTTCGAGCGGAATCGTGGAGAGGCACCAGCCTTCGCTTGAACAGGGTGAAAGCGGAGACTGCCCCACCGCAGTATAGCGCAGGCGGACAAAGAGTGACTGCGCCACAACGACAAAACTTGCTCCCGACAACTGGCCCCGCGTACCCTGCGGCCACGATGCGTCTGCTGGACCGATATTTATTCCGTGAATTGCTCACCCCGCTGGCATTCTGTCTTGGCGGTTTCCTGCTCTTCTGGATTTCTGCCGACGCTTTCAAAAACATGTCGGATTTTCAGGATGGCCGGCTGGGGCTGCTGGACATCCTGCAGTATTACCTGTTGAAGACGCCGGAGTTTCTGGTGTTGATCCTTCCGATGGTCCTCCTGCTGGCGTTGCTTTACAGCCTTACCACCCATGCGCGGCACAACGAAATCACCGCCATCCGCGCGGCAGGCGTGAGCCTGTGGCGCCTGTGCGTGCCCTACCTGATCGTGGGTCTGGCCGCCAGCGTGCTCTTGTTCGGGCTGCGCGAATGGGGCGTGCCCCGCTGTTCGGCCCGCGCGGAAAAAATCCTGACCCGTTATGTGCAAAAACCGGACGCGGCGCAAAAAAACGAACTGCACAATTTCGGCTTCACCAACGTGCGCGATCATCGGGCGTGGTTTATCGCGGAATACAACGCCCGGACCGCCGAGATGTTGAAGCCCCAGGTGAATTGGACCTTGCCCGATGGATCAAGCCATCGTTTGTACGCCGACCGCGCCATTCATACCAACGGCGTGTGGACTTTTTTTAATGTGTTGGAATATGCGCAGGCAAACAACGACGCCCCGGTTGTGCCGTCACTGCAAACCAATCTGCTCGCCATGCCGGAGTTTGATGAGACCCCGGGAGAAATCCAAAGTGAGATCAAGATCGGCGCCTATGAAGGCCGGCCCGGCGCGCATACCGCGGACATTCCGCTGATGGATATCTGGAGGTTTCTGCGGTTGCATCCCAGCCTGCCGCGAACAGATGCCAGCTGGCTGTTCACCAAGTTGCACGAGCGCCTGGCGTCGCCCTGGACATGCCTGGTGGTGGTGCTGATCGCGATCCCGTTTGGGGCGGCGTCGGGGCGCCGCAACCTTTTCGTGGGCGTGGCGGGCAGCATTTTTATCTGCTTCGGCTATTTCGTGGTCCAGCAGGTAAGCCTTGCGGTAGGCACCAACGGTTGGCTGCCTCCGTGGCTGGCCGCCTGGCTGCCCAATCTTTTATTTGGCGGTCTGGGACTGGTGTTGACGGCCCGGGTACGATGAACTGATGTTTCAAAACGTGAATGACGAGTTTTCCAGGTTGATGTCGCGTTACGAGCGGCTGCAATTGCTCTATCAGGTGAGCAATGTCATTCATTCCACGCTGGAACCCCAGGAGGCGCTGCAATTGATTGTCAGCGAAGCCGTGCGGCTGGTGCGCGCTTCCAGCGGTTCGGTGGTCCTGATCAATCCCACGACGGACTTTCTGGAAATTCATGCATCGCAAAATCTGCCTTCGGCGGCCACCCGGCTCAAATTGCGGGTCGGGGAAGGCATCACCGGGTGGGTGGCCCGCAACGGCAAACCCGCGCGCGTCGGCAATGTCATCGAGGATCCGCGCTACGTGATGGCCCGCCGGGGCGTCCGTTCGGAACTGGCAGTCCCGCTCGAAGTGAATGGCGAAACGCGCGGGGTGCTCAATGTGGACTCGGACCGGGCGGATGCCTTTGCCGCGGAAGACCAGGAATTGCTCCAGGAACTGGCCCTGCAAGCGGCGAAGGTGATCCAGAACACCTGGCTCTATGAACAATTGCGCCTGAAGGTACATCTGTTTGAATCCCTGGCCAGTGTGAGCCGGACAATCAATTCCACGTTGAATCTTGACGAGGCCTTGCAGGCGATCACGCGCGAGGCCTGTTTGTTGATGCACGCCCGAATGTGCTCGTTGATGATGCTGGATGAAGACGGCGAATGGCTCGATTTGCGCGCCAGCTACGGCGCAGGTGAGGCATATATCAAGAAACCCCGGCTGGCGGTCGGCGACAGCCTGCTCGGCGTGGTGGTCCGCCGCAAAAAGCCGATGCAGGTCACCAACGTCCAGGCCTCGACCCGCTATCAGCATGTTGAAATCGCGCGGCGTGAGGGATTGGTTTCACTCCTGAGTGTACCGCTGTTGTTTGCGGGCCACGCCATTGGCACCCTGAGCGTTTACACCAGCCGGCCCTATAATTTTTCCAACGAGGAAATCCGGATCGTGGGCGCCCTGGCCGAACTGTCGGCCATTGCCATCGAAAAAGCGCGGCTTTATGAGCGCGTCGTCGATGTCGAGGAGCAGTTGCGCCAGAATGAAAAACTTTCCGCCCTGGGCTTGCTGGCCGCCGAGGTAGCCCACGAGATCCGCAACCCGCTGACCGTGATGAAATTGTTGTACCATTCGCTGGACTTGAAATTTCCCGAAGGCGACCCGCGGTCGAAGGATGCCCGGATCATTGATGCCAAAATCGAGCACTTAAACAAAATCGTGGAACAGATTCTGGCCTTTGCCCGGACCACCGAGCCCAAGCTGGCCCCGGTAAACTTGAACGAGCTGGTGGATGAACTGGGGTTGCTGGTGCGGCACAAACTGGCCAATCAGAACATCCGGCTCGTCCGCCAGTTGCATCCCGAGTTACCGATGGTGATGGGCGATGCGCCGCAATTGGAACAGGCGTTTTTAAATTTAATCCTCAACGCCGCCGAGGCCATGCCCGAGGGTGGAACGCTCACCATCAAATCCCATCCGGCGCGCCTGCCTCGCTCCAGCCCTCATACCACGCATGTCACCGTGGAGTTCCGGGACACAGGCGGCGGCATGAGCAAGGAAGTTCAAAAGCGCGCCTTCACTGCCGTCCTGAGCACGACGAAAGCGAAGGGGACCGGACTGGGTCTGGCCATTGTTGGCCGGATCATTGAAACCCATCGCGGCAGCATCCGGATCAAATCGCAATTGGGCCAGGGCACATCCATTGGCCTCACGCTGCCGGTCAAATAGCCTGGTCCAAGCATTCCGGCAAAGGATGCGGCGTGCATGTTTTTAAATTCTCGAATGTCGTTTCAGTTGGCTGGAACTTTCATCACGTTGGTGTATGCTGCCGGATCAACTTCCTTGAGCGCCGCGGCCGCTGCGGCCCGTGCATCGTCACCGTAACGGCGCGTCGGCAGACCGCCGCAAACTTTTTTCTTATCCAGATGGCGGCGCTCTGCCGAGACGCTGCTACACCCACGCCGCCGAGGGCGATAACACGCAGCTTCTCCACCCTCGACGGCAGATCGCGGACGACGAAGCCGCGTCCGGTGCACCAAAGCATTCGCTTTCGGCAGATGCAAACATTCGCCGGCATTTGGCCATGACGCCGCAGGCAGTGGGCGAAATATTCATGCCAATCCCGGCATGCGAATTTTCAAGGGGACGGCAGATGATTCACCCGCTCGATGGCGCGACCGCTTGCAAAATAAACAGCCGGATCGGTTTTCCGATCCGGCTGTGCGCGGTTAATATGCCTTACGGATAAATCAGGCGGTAAAAATCCGTAGGCTTGGTGGGATCAATCGGGATGGTGACCAAGTTGGTGCTCGCCGAACCGGAGACGGTGCCCCAGTCGTTGGTGTTCGAACTGATGCCGGTGGCAAGGTGGTTGGTCTGCGCCAGTAAACGCCAGCCGGTATGATCCGAGGGCCAGGTCAGGGTTAGGTTGTTCCCGCTCACGGAGGCGACGATGTTGATCGGTGAGGTATTCACACTGCTAACAATGAGCGTGAAGGGGCCCGAACTGATGCCGTTGGCCGAGATGGTCAAGGGATAGGTTCCGTTCGTTAGGCCGGCAGGCAGGGTCATTTCGGTGGTCAAAATGTTCGTGCCGGTCATCACGCTTGAACTGCTCCAATTGAAGGTGCGGCAGTATTGAACGGCCCCGGCGGAATTGGTGAGGCGCGCAATCGGATAGTCGGAGTTCATCTGCCAGTCGTCGCCATAGACCGCGCCTTCGGAGATGCCGTCGAACAGGGTGCCGGTGACGTGATAGGAACCGTCGGCATTTTTGGTGACGCTGTTGATAACGGGCTTGCCATTGGTTACGGCTGAACCGTCGGGAATATAAATCCAAAGCTGGGGATCGTAGCTGGCGAACAGCACGGTGCCATCCGGTAAATCCAGCATGGTTTCAGTGAACGTCGGCGCATTAAAGTTGGTGCCACCATACGGGTAGTTGGTCACCGCGGTAAAAGCATTGGCCAGATAATCATATTCGTAAAAGAAGGTCGGAGCGACCTGGTCGGTGTTGGTGCCAAAGGCGCAAAGGATTTTGCCATTCACCATCATGGCGGAAGGCGCGTCGTTGGCTCCGAAATTATTTGGAATCACTGGTCCGAGAATCCAGGAACCGGCATTGGTTGTGCCCGTCGGTGTGTAGATGGCGGTTTGATTGGTGGCCCCGATAAAGAACACTTTTCCGTTGGGCAGCAGATAACCGCCGCCGAGTTCACTTTTGTAATTATACAAATTGACGGGAACCGTAGCGTCGGCGATCCATTGATTCAACGAGGGGATGAACCGTTCCGAAGTAGTGGAATTATCGTCTATTGTGAGGATGCTGTCGTCGGGCAGCTTGACCCAGGTGGCTTCGTTCTGGTCCACGAGGAGTTGCGGGCCGGCTGACCAGGTGTTGGAAACGATGTTGAAGATGAGGGTGTTCAGCGAACCGCCATCTTCGACCGGAGCCACCATCACATTGCCGTTGGGTAACACTTCGGAGTTGGCATCGCTGAGGGTCGTTCCAGGAGCGGGTGTGTAGGTCCAAGTATTGTTGGTCGGCTGATAGACTTCCGCCGTGTTGGTGCCAGTGCCATATTCACCGCCCGAGACGAAGACCCGCCCGTCGCGCAGCACTTGCGATTGGAAATAAAGTCGCGAGTCATGCATTGGTGCGTTTGTCGTCCAGGTGCCGTTGGCATAACTGCCGTTCGTATCGGGCGTCAGCCGATACCAGTTGGTGCCCAACGATTGCTGGCACATCACTGTTCCATCCGAAAGCAGCAGCATTAAGGAAATATTATCGGGGGCTGGCGTCGTTACAAAAGTCCACGTTCCCACCGCCAGCGCCCGCCCCGGAGCCAGCAGACCGACGACAGCCAGCAGCAGCGTCATAACTCTGAGGCGTGTTTTGAATAATGGTTGAATGAAGTTAAGGATGCAGCTTGTGCGTGTCGGTTTCATGGGTTTTTGTGATCGCCTGAATGTGTCATCTGAACGAACCAAGCACATTCCTTTGCAACGGATGCTGGCAGGTTTTATCTCTCTGTCGAGAGAAATAAGGTCTGGTGAAGGTTACAATTACGTTTCACGCCAGCTTCTTGGCGATATGCTCGTCGAGGATTTCCTGCACGGTCAGGGCGACGATGACTTTGTGGCTGCAAATCCGGAGCGCGGATTTTCAAGGGGACGGCGGACGATTGACATGGTGACAGGACATGGGTAGAAGACCCAGTAGAAAGGCACAGGGCCATGCCGCAGAATTTTTGAAGTATCAGTAAACAATTGGAACACGCAAAACAAACAGGAGAACGTCATGGCAAAAATAAAAACCGTCAACGGCATGAAGGAACACAAGGTCGTGTCAAACAAAGAATGGCTCACCGCGCGCAAGGCTCTGCTCGTGAAGGAAAAGAAGTTCAACCGTTTGCGAGACGAGTTGAACCGGCAGCGGCGCAATCTTCCGTGGGAGAAGGTGGACAAGGAATATGTCTTCGACGGGCCGGACGGCAAGGTGACGCTGGCCGGACTGTTTGGCGGCAACAGCCAACTCATCGTCTATCATTTCATGTTCGGGCCGGGCTGGAAGGTGGGCTGTCCGCATTGCTCGTTCTGGTGCGACCATTACGATGCCGCCACCGTCCATCTGAACCAGCGGGATACCACGCTGGCGGTCATCTCCCGCGCTCCGTTAAAGGAAATCCAGCCGTTCAAAAAGCGGATGGGCTGGAAGTTCAACTGGCTCTCCTCATTCAAAAACGATTTCAACTTTGACTATCACGTTTCATTCACGCCGGAGCAGGTCAAAAGCGGCGCGCTGCCCTACAATTACGGCATCTTGAAGATGAAGATGGATGAAATGCCGGGAACGAGCGCATTTTACAAGGACAAGCACGGCGATATTTTCCACACCTACTCCGCCTACTCGCGCGGCATTGACCTGTTGAACACGACGTATAATTTTCTGGATCTGACCGCCAAGGGACGCGATGAGAATCCTGACCGCCCGCAAGACTGGGTGCGTTACCATGACGAATATAAGGACTGACGCCGTTCCCAAAAGTCGGGCGCGGTTTTTTGTGTTCAGCGGCCTAGTGTTCGCCGTCAGTGCGGTCGCCACGGTTTATTTCTGCCGTTCGATGTCCGGCGGCAGGGAAATGCCGGGCGGCTGGACGATGTCAATGATGGGGATGCGGATGCCGGGACAGACCTGGACGGCTCCAGCCTCCGGTAACATTTAGCCGTGAGTCAACTCGCACGCCAGCTTCTTCGCAATGTGCTCGTCGAGGATTTCCTGCACGGTCAGGGCGACGATGACTTTGTGGCTGCGCTTGAAGAACGATTCAATCTCCTGCAACGCATCCGAAGAATAATCGAACGACACGAAAAAGCCCGCTAGGGCTGACATCTTTGTAGCCTGGGGATTCAAGAATGAACCAAGCTCCGTAGGAGCGACATCACCGGAATATGCCGCCCCGACGGGGCTTGAATTTTGTTTGGATTGTGGTTCTACAAATATGCCGCGCCTACGGCGCTACGGCAGGTCGCGGACGACGAAGCCGCGTCCGGGCGCCAGAGCGGTTCGCTTTCCGGCAGGTGCAAACATCGCGCGGGCGTTTGGCCATGACGCGGCAGGCGGTGGGCAATTATCCGCCAACTTGCCGAATCCAATCTCGAATATTCATGCCAATTCTTTCAATGTCATCTATGGCAAGCTGCCCACTGTGCATGATGACGTTTCTGGATCGTTCAATCGTCCGGAGCAAATGTCGAACCCAATCCATGTCATGTAGCAGCGCCTCAAACGAAGTCCAGTTCTGCTGGATGATTGAAGTTAAATCTTTCAACTCAGTAAAATAAATTGGATTTAACCCTCTAGCTTGATGCCAACGGGTTTGCTGCTCTTCTTTCATTTTTTGTTCAGCCCGTTTGCGAATATCACTTGAAATGCAAGTGTTCCACCAATCAGCACCTTTTTCTTCTAACAGATGACTGGAAATGAGTTCTCTTACACTATTTTCAAAGCTCGCAATCGCAATGTAAACCGCAGACATCTTCACGGCCTCATCCACATTTTCTTGATCGAGCAACTTGATTGAAACCTTGCCAGCAATATCCGCAAAAGTAAGTTCCCCAGTTCTGCCCTTAACGACTTGGAGTTGTTCCAATGATTCCGATGCGAGCAGTCCGCGCAATATAAAACCGGCGACCTTGGTATCTTCTCGGTCAATCATAGTCAATGTAAGCCTTGGTGTTCTCGTGGCGGTCTTCAACGGCGCGCTTCTCCTTGGTCTCGTCCCGGTATTGGCCAGTCCGGCACGGACCGAGCTGTTCCAGATTGTCGCCGCAGTAAACGACGCGGGTGTCGAGCAGGGAACTTGGTCGTGGCTGCGCTCGTGAGAGCGCGGCGGATTTTTCCGGGGAAGCTTGCCGCGGACTCACGTCCGCAGTCACGGAGGGTTTGCCAGCGGCCTTTTTTGCTATGCGGCGAGAATAGTAGTTTCCCCCGGCTGGCAAGTTCGCGATGCTATGCCGATTGCGGCGCGAGACGCGACGTCCGTTGCCCGGACAAACTTTAACGGAACGCCGAAGGATCGTGTGCCAATTGCAATGCTTCAGTCCAAAACAACCCCATTCATTCGTGGGGCTTTTTTTCCCAAAATCTTCCAAATCGCAGCGCCAATATCGGCAGTACCAGCAGGTTGAGCAGCGTCGAAGTCACCAAGCCGCCGAGAATCGCAATCGCCATCGGCCCCTCGATTTCACGTCCGGCCTCGCCTGAACCGATGGCCAGCGGCAACAATCCCAGTCCGGTCACCAGCGCCGTCATCACAATTGGAATCAGCCGTTCGGTCGCGCCGCGCAACGCACAGTCCGGGCCCCACACCATCCCTTCCTCGTTCACCAGATGTTCGAAATGTGAAATCATCATGATGGAATTGCGCATTGTGATGCCAAACAGCGTCACGAAGCCAACGAGTGTTCCCAGTGAAAGATTTGGATGCTCACTTGCCTTTAAGGCCAGCGGCAATGAAACTCCATGAACAACATTCCAGATAACTTCCAAGAAGTATGGAAGGCAAATCGCCAGCACGCCGCCGACCAGCGCAAACGGCAGGTTCGCCAGCACGAGCAACAGGTGGCTCGCCTTGCGAAACACGAGCGCCAGCAACAGAATGATTCCTGCCGCAGCGACGAGCGAGTGCAACAACAATTCGCGTTGCGCCTGCGTCTGTTGTTCCGCGGCGCCGCTGAATTCCACATAGACCCCGGCGGGCAACTTTACCTTGTCGGCCAACTGTTTCTGCGCCGCGGCCACGAATGACGCCACATCGCGGCCCGCCGGATTACAAGTGATGGTCTGCCGCCGCCGGGCGCCGTCATGGAGAATCGAGTAACGGCCGGTGGTCAGATAAACATCCGCCAGTTTGCTCAACGGCATTCGCAACCCTTCCGCATTGCTCACGAGCAATTCGCCGATGTCCTCCGGTTGCTGCCGTGCCGCCAGCTCCAGGATCACCGCCACGTCAAACACCTTGTCGCCTTCGTAAGTCTGCGCCACCACGTCACCCTGGTAGGCCGTTTGCACGGCTTCCAGCACTTCCAACGGCCGGAAACCGAATTGGGTCATCCGGCCCGGACGCAATTGCACCACCATACGGGGCGCGCCGGGCGGCGCGGAAATCTGCACGTCCGCCGCGCCCGGGACCTGATTCAGCGCCTGCGCCACTTCCTGTGCCTTTTGATCAAGCATATCCAGGTCGTCACCAAAAATATTCACCACCACTTGGGCCGTCTCACCGGCGATGGTCTCGCCGATGCGGTCGCCGAGGAACGTCAGCACTTCACTTTGAACCCCGGGGTAGGCGGCCAGCACCGCGCGGATGTCGTTCTGCACCTTTTCCTGGTCTTCGCCGGCCGTGGGTTTCAATTCCACGTGGATTTCACCCCGGTGCGGTCCCCAGGTGTCCTCGCCGCCCTGCGCCCGGCCCGCCTGTTCCTCCACGCTTTTGACCGCCGGAATTTTCAACAGGTCCGCCGAGATCAATCCACCAAGACGCATCATTTCCGGAAGCGACGTTCCGGGCGCCATCGTGATCTGGATGACAAAGTGGCCTTCGCGAAAGTCCGGCAGAAATTCGCCGCCAAAGAAGGGCAACGCCGCCAGCGCCGCAACAAACAACGCCACCGATGTGGCCATAATCGTTTTGGGCCGCCGGCTGATGCGTTCGAGCAGGCGGCGATGAAACGCCTTCATCCGCCGCAGATAGTCCGGTTCTGCATGCGGCCTGCCCAGCGAAAGCAACGTATAACACAGGGCGGGTGTCACCGTCAGCGCCACCACCAGCGACGCGAGGTTCGCGAGAATGAAGGCGGTGCCGAGCGGGGCAAAGAAACGACCCTGAAGTCCTGACATGGTCAGCACCGGCAGAAAAACGAGCGCGACCACGAACGTGGCGTAAACCACGGCGCTCCGCACCTCCAACGTGGCTTCCGATATCACCTGGAGCAGCGGACGCGGCCGGGGCAGTTCAATATTCTCCCGCATGCGGCGCAAGATGTTTTCCACGGTGATGATGGCATCATCCACCACCACGCCGATGACTGCGGCCAGGCCACCGAGCGTCATGGTGTTGAGCGTCGCGCCGAAATGATTGAGCACAATGACCGCGGCGAGCAACGACAGCGGAATGGCGGTGAAACAAATCAAGGCCGTCCGCCAGTCCAGCAGGAAAATGAACAGCACGACGCCCACCAACACCGCGCCCAGCAACAGCGAGTTTTTGATGTTATGAATGGCGATTTCAATGAACGTCGCCGGTCGATGCAGGCCCGGAATATAGTCGATGCCCGCCGCCGCAAACACGGGCTTCAGCTCATTCAAGGCGGTTTCGACCTCGATCGTCGCATCCATGGTATTGGCGCCGTACTGGCTGGCCGTGGTCATCAAAACGCCCGGCCGGCCGTTGATGAGCGCATCGCCAAACTTCGGCTGACCGCCCACGACCACGTCCGCCACATCCTTCAACCGGATGCTGCGGGCGTCATGCTGGACCACCACCACCTCGCCCAATTCCCCCGGCGTGAGTGACTGGCCCTCGGTCTGGATGACGAGCCGCTGCGCCGCGGTTTCAACAAAACCCGCGCCGCGCACGCCGGTGGCCGCGCCGGCAGCATTCGCCACGTCCTGCACGGAAAGGCCGAACGCCAGCAGCCGCTCGGGCTTCACCCGTATCTGCAGTTGCTTCACATCGCCGCCGAACACTTTCACCGCCGTAACCCCGGGCACGGAAAGCAATCGCGGACGCACCGTCCAGTCGGCGAACGTCCGCAGGTCCATCGGTGACATTTTATCCGAAATCAGTCCGAACTTGAGCAGGTCCATGGTGGAGGACGTGAGCGGTTCCATGGTGGGCGTTTGGACGCCGGCGGGCAGTTCGCCGCCGACTTGGGCCAGCCGTTCGGCAATCATCTGCCGGGCGATGAAAATGTCCGTGCCCTCCTTGAAAACAGCGGTGACCACCGACAGGCCCTGGATCGATTCCGAGCGGATGGAGTCCAGGTTGCCGGCGCCGTTCAACGCGCTTTCCACCGGCCGCGTGACCAGGGCTTCAACCTGTTCCGGCGCGAGGCCCGGCGCCTCGGCCTGCACCGTGACCTGCGGCTGGACAAAGTCGGGGAAAACGTCGAGCTTCGCGGTTTGGGCGACGTAGATGCCGTAACCGATGAGGCCGACGGCCAGCGTGATGACCACGCCGCGCGAGCGCAGGGAAATTTCAACGAGACGTTTCAGCATGGGTCAATCGCGTGAGCCGGAGTTGAAATTGCCGCTGCTCAATTCCGCCGAAAGCACGCTTTGCGCGCCGTTGACCAGGACATGGTTCGTGGCGGTCAAGTTGCCGGAAACGAACCATCCGCTGTCCATCGGCTCATCGAGCGCAATTCCCTTGCGGGCAAATCCGTTTGTTCCGGCCTGCACATATATCCAATCCTTGCCTTCATAACGCAACACCGCTGCAGACGGGACCACGACCCCATTTACCGGTTCGCCGGCGCTTTTCAAAAAACCCGTGATCGCCGCGCCCGGTGGCAAAGGCCGGCCCTGGACCAGATAGAAAAAGCTCTGGCTTTGCGTCGCCGGGCTCACTCCGCCGGCGGCGCTGAGCAAGTCGCCATTCACGGATTTGGTCTCATCCGTCAGCGCCACGATTCGTGCCGAGGCGGGTGGTGAACTCAGGAGCTTTCCGGCAGATAAATCCACCCGCACCAAGGTGGTTTCCCCGGCGGAAACCTGTAGCACCAGCGCGGCCAGGTTTGTTTGTTGCGCCAGGGACCGACCCCAATCGAGTTTGAATTTGTCAACGGCGGACTCAAAACCGAGTTGATCATGCGTGGCCGCGGCTTGCGCAGTTTCGAGCGTCCGCGCCGAAGTGTTATCCTGCGCCGCGAGGACTTTTTGCCGTTCGTATTCCCGGCTCGAAGCCTCCGCGACCGTCCGCGCCGACTCCAGGTCCGCCACAGCCGCCGACAACGTTGCCGGGTCGATGACTGCACCGTAGCCTTTCAACTCCGGTTGCCACTGCCTCGCGGCGAGGGCTTCCGTTTTCAAGCCAAGCCTTTGCTGGGTGTCGGTATCGAGCAAAATGACCGTTTCGCCGTTCCCGCCACGCTGAAGTTGCACCGGGCTGGCCGCCGGACCTTCATCCCCGGTGTCACTGCCGGATTTCGGTTGCGCTTTGATGAAATAAAAAACCAGCCCGGCCCCAGCGGCGAATGCAACGGCCCCGGTCAGAATGAGTTTAACTCGTGTGTTCATGGATGACTTTCCTTTCTACCGGGGGTTGGCGTCGAACGTTGGACCAGATTGGTCAGCGCAGCGGCGGTCGTGGCAGCGTCCATCTTGTCGGCGGGACGTTGCAATGCATTTTCCATAGTTCCCAGGGCCGTTTGAAACTTTGCCAACCCGTCAAGATGCGCCAACGCTGCAGTGGCGAACTCCACCTGTGCGCTCAACTCGTCGAGCTGGTCGGCCGCACCGGCCTGCCGCTGGGCGGCAACGGAATGTTCCTGTTGCTGCTCCGCGGCCAGCAGTGTCTCGGAAGTTTTCAATTGCGAGATGGTCACCTGATAGCCGGCCACGGCCCGCTCAATTTCGCCGATGACCCTGGCCTGCAACGCCAGGAATTGCGCGGCGGCCAGTTCCCGACGCGCCTTCGCCTCGGCAATCGGCCCCTGGTTCTGGTCAAGGATGGGCAGTTCCAGGGTCAGGCCCAGGCTCCACTCGTTGTCACCGGCGTTGCCGGAATTCCAGGCGTAACCGGGACCCAGATGCAAATCCGGATATTGTTTCGCGATCTGCAGGCGCAGTTCGTCCTGGGCCGCCGCGTAATCGGCGAGCGCGCCGCGAATGTCCGAACGCCCCAGCAGGGCCATCCGGCGCACCTCCGCCGAAGTGAGGTCTTCCGGCGCCGGTGCCGAAAAATCGAAGGCCAGGGTTACGCTGTCGAGGGCGGCCGTACCGACGCCAGCGGCTTCGGCAAGCTGTGAGCGGGCATCGGCGAGCTGGATTTGCGCATCGTTGGCATCCAGGCGCGCCTTGTTCAGCGCGATTTGTGCCGGGGTCAGTTCCGGCCGGGAAATTGCCCCGGCTTCCAAGCGTTGTTGCAGCAACTGAACCATTTTTTCCTGCACCGAAACCTGGTTCGTCAGCAAATCCAGGCGGCGGCCGGCGACGGTGAAGTCCAGCAAGCGGGCGCGGACATCGCTGCGGATCTGCCAGGCGGCGGTGATGAGACTCCACCAGGCGGATTGACTGGCATCCTGTGCCTCGGCGATGCGTTTGGCACGTTTGCCGGCGGTTTCAATGGGCACGTCCAGGCTCACCGGCACAATCCACGGACTTGGATTCCCCGGAATCTGGGTGTCGTAAGCCGGGGTCACCGTCAGGGAGGGGTTCGGCCGGGCGCCGGCGGTTTTTACGCCCGCTTCCGCCAGGCGCCACTGCGCGCGCGCCACTGCCAGATCGGGATGGAAATAAAACGCGGCCAGGGTGAGCGAGTTTACATCCCATTTTTTAAACGGCCAGTCGGTCAAGCTGTGGCCCAGCCGTTCTTCCATGAATGGCTTCAACCCGGGATCGTCAAGCCGTCGGGATTCCAGTTGCACGGCGGTTTGTTCCGGCGAGATCAGTTGCGGATGGAACCGGGCGCAACCGGCGAGAAGAACGGAGAACGCAAAAAACATCGAACATTCAACGCTCAACGCCCAATGCCGAATGAACTTCGTGCCGGACGCAGGTCGTAAATTGGATGTTCGATGTTGAATGCCGGCTCGCGGTTTATCGGAGTTGAATGTTGGATGTTTCATTTCCTCAATTCTGGACCGGCAATCGCACCGTAACGGTGGTGATTCCTCCCAGTGCCGAATCGATTTTCACGTTTCCCCGGTGCGCCGAAACAATCCATTGCACGATGCTCAAACCGAGGCCGCAACCCTCCACTGCACTGCTGTGAGCCGGGTCGCCACGAAAGAAGCGGTCGAAAACCCGTGACAAAATTTCCGGCGGTATGCCCGGGCCGGTATTGGCGACGGTGAATTCGGCCGTGTCACCGCTCCGGCGCAGGCTCATGGTCACCCGGCCCTGGGGCTGGTTGTATTTGACGGCATTGTCCGCGAGGTTCAGCAACAGTTGCCGCAGCCGATGGCGATCAGCAGAAACGATGACTTCCTCACAGACGGCCAGTTCCACCCCGATTTGTTGCGGTTCGGCGAGAATCTGCAAATCGGCAAAACTGTCGCGCACCAGTTCGTCCAGGCGAACCGAATCCAGCTTCAACGCCACCTGACCCGAGTCGGCTTTGGCCAACAGGGTGAGGCCGTCCACGATGCGCGCCAGGCGGCGCAGTTCATCCAGCAAGCTGGCGGCGCGTTCACGCTCGGCGGCAGACAACGATTCGTCATGCAAGGTCGTCTCGGTTTCCCCACACAGGATGGTCAAGGGCGTCTTGAGCTCGTGCGAGGCATGCAGGGTGAACTCCCGGGTGCGGTTGAACGAATCATCCAGCCGCGCCAACAGGCCATTGAAAACCTCGGTGAGCCGGTCCAGTTCATCGCCATTTTGCGTCCGGGACAACGGTTCGCGGAGATTGCGTTCGTGGATTTTCCGGATGGCCTCGGTCAGCCCCACCACCGGCGACAACGCCCGCCGGGTCAACCACCAGCCGCCCAACAGGCCCAGCACGATGGCCGGCAGACCCACTTGAAAAACCATCTCGCTCGTCTCGGCGATGGCGTGCTCCTCCGGTTCCCGGCGATGTTCATGGCGCAACCGTTCGTCAATCTCCCGGTAGGTTCCAAAGCCGATGATCAGCAATGACAACGTCAGAATGCCGGCATACCAGAGCGTGAGCCGCGTCCGGATGGTCATGGTGATTCCCTCAACACGTAGCCGGTGCCGCGGACAGTGTGCAGCAGCTTGGGTTCGAAGTTCGTGTCTATTTTGTCGCGCAACCGGCGGATGTAAACGTCCACCAGGTTGGTGCCGGGATCGAAATCATAATCCCAGACCTTCTCCAGAATCATCATGCGCCCGCAGATGCGCCCGGCCTCGCGCATCAGGAATTCCAACAGGCGATATTCGCGGGCGGTCAGTTCGATTTGTGCGCCCCCGCGTTGGGCCCGGTGGCTGACGGTGTCCAGCGCTAGGTCGGCCACGCGCAGGATGGTGGACCTGTTCTCGCCGCTCCGGCGCGTCAGGGCCCGCACCCGCGCGACCAGTTCGGCCAGTTCAAACGGCTTGGGCAGATAATCGTCCGCGCCGGCGTTCAGACCCTCCACCCGTTCGTTGACCTCGCCACGGGCAGACAGGAGCAGGACGGGCATGGTGTTCTTGCGCTCGCGCAACTGGCGCAACACACTCAAGCCGTCGCGCCCCGGCAACATGATGTCGAGCACCACCACATCGAACGGGGTGGTCCGTACCGCCGCCAGGGCGTCATCGCCGTTGCCGCACACATCCACGGCAAAGCCCTCGGTCTGCAATGCCTTGCGGACAAACGACGCCGTCTTCCTTTCATCCTCCACCACGAGCACGCGCATAAATCGAGAATCGTTGAATTGCTGAAGGGTTGAAACTCCAAAATGCCGCAGCCATCAGTTGGCTGTGTGGGATTTCAGAGGCAGTTCGGCCTTTCCCTCGATTTCCTTGACGCAGCCAACGCCCGGCGCATAAAGCTTGTATTCGGTGTCACCGTCACTGGACGTTTCCCTGATTTTCACACAGTTCTGAAACGTGCCGGCCGGCACTGTCACCGTCTCTGACAGCGAAATGATCTCGTCCTGCTCCCAGGTAATGTGGGGAACATTTTCGGATTTAAATTTGTCGCCAATTTTGGGATGCGCCGGCATCAGCAAACCGGGTGTTGGTGTATCCCTGCCCAGCAGCCAGGCGCCGTTGTGGCCGATGATCCGGCCTCCCTTGTATTCGTCCACGTCTTCGCCGAGATAATAAGCGTTCCCGTCGTCATCTTGCGCGAAATAATCCCGTGTCGCTTCGGTCAATTCGCCGCCGGCGCTGAATTCGCGGTCTTCCACGGTCAGGGCCTCAACCGTCTGGCCCCCGATTTGAAATAGTTTGTGCATGTCCGGTTGCGCCGTGCGTTCGACGCGTTCGTGTTCATTCTGCAAAATATCCTGCTTGAGTGAAGCCAGCGGCAGATACGGATTCGTGATTCCCCGCGAGTGGGAAAATCGCGGGGCGCTGGCCGGCCCGTCGGCGCGGCAAACAGTGACGGCCACGCTGAACAGCACCGGCAACAGAATTTTTTTCATGGTTGGATTGAACTGGATTGGCTTTTAAAGGCAACAACCTTGCGCTCTCCGGCGCCCGATGATCTGCGTTTGGTATTAACCGGCACGCGACCATGAAACCTGCTGGATATGAACGCCCGCTGAACGGCAGATGACAGTTCTGTCATCCCAAGTGGAACGGAAGGATGCGTTGGGGACGTAACGCGGACGTGTTCCACCGGACCAGACGGGAAGGAGTGCTACGGACTTAAATCGGATCAGTTGGCTGTGCTACCGCCGGTGGCAGGCACGCTGGCATCGGCCGCTTCTGATTCCGAAGGTAGTTCCAGAAATTCAATGGCTTTCTGGAGGTTGAGCTTTTGGCCGGAGTCGTCGGTATGGTCATAGACCTCCCGGAGCGCTGGAATGGCGTCACGGCTGCCAAACTGGATGGCGGCCGATACCGCCGCTTTCTGAATCCGCGGATCGCGGCTGTCCAGTTCGGATTCGATGGTGGACAATGCGCTGGCATTGCCACTCATGCCCAAATCTTCCAGCTCGGCGATCCGCCGGTTCGCATAATCTTCATAATTTGCCGGCGGCGGCGTGTCGGGACCATTGGCGATGGTGATATGAGGATCCGGCAGATTATCTTCCGGTGTTGCGGGCAACTGTTGCAAAACCTGTTGGCCGGATGAACCATCGCCCGATGCAGGTGCTTTCGCTGCCGGGATCACCGGCATGGTCGCACTGACGAGCGCGGCGTGTTTGGGCCGGACGACAAAAGGCAGACCCGCCACCAACAACCCCAACAACAACAGCGGAATGACAATTTTGATTCTCATGGCATCTGTTTTTTCCCACGCTCTTTTCAAGCTGCAGCCACCAGGACCGGGATTGGGACCCGGCCCCGGTTTTTACCGGACAAGGCATTAATCGGGCAACGCGCTGGGCTGACCGACTATTCAACCTTTACCATGCGGCCCTGAATGTCGATCAAGCCGTTGACGACCGCTGGAACGCCATTGGTTCCGGTGCCGGACCCGGCCACCGCCGCGTTGATTTCATCCACGCTCAGGATGGAATTGCCCGACTTGATACCTGTGACCGTGGTGGTGGCAAAACCTCCCAGATCCAGGCTGACGGTCATGCTGGCATTCGTCAGGGCGAGATGGAAAATGCCATCCGACATCCCGGTACCAACGCCCGTGACGCTGTTGAACCGGAAGCTATGCACGCTAAGCAGGTTGGTTTCGTCGGCCGTGATGTTGAAGTAACTGGTGACGTCCACCACGTTGGTGCCGTCGCGTATCTCTATGGTTCTCGAGCTGTTGGTGGACGTGGCGTCACGCACCGAAACCAGCCGGGCGGCCTTGGAAAAATTGTTCGATGTGGCCAGGCCCAGGGCGGCAATGACGTCCCGGGTGGTCACCCGGAATTTATCAATCGTTACCAAGGTGATATTGGGGGAAGGATGATTGGTTGGCCCCTGCGTAAAGAAGGTGAGTTCAAATCCAATATTCTGCACCGAATTGGTCGTGGCGGCGCGGATGGGAACGAGGCCGGCGAACAGGATCGCGGCGAAGCCGGCGGTCAATTTCAAGATATGTTGCGTTTTCATGTTAATCTCTGCTTTCCTTGTACTTTTTTTAAACAGGTCCCTTTCAGGCCTGTCCTTTTAACCAGACGTAAGAAACCTCCTTGTGTTTCGTACTAAATGAGGTTTAGCCAGACCCGTACCAATTAATCCTCCTGGAGAACCCTGCGACACAACCCGGTTTCGCAGGGTTCATGATGCCTCCGCCATGCAGTCTGCAAAGGTTAGACTGGTTAAAACGTGCAGATTACATGTTGGTTAATTTAACCATGGCAGGGAAAACGGTTTAGCCGTTTTATGTTCACCTCCGGCTTTCAGAAAACGGCATCGAAGGTGTGCGCCGTAACTTGGAAAATTGCGCCGGATGCTTAAGGGAATCCTGATTTGACTCCCGGCATGTCCAGCGCGCGCCAGAGTTTGAGAGAACACTCCTCGTTATGATGGTTGAAACTGACGGTGGCCAGCGTGCTTCCGTCCGGGGAGAAGCTCACGGCGAATATCGTGTGCGGCTCGGCCGCCAGGGTCATCATGTCGCGCCGGGTGGCGAGGTTCCAAAGCTTCAATTCGCCTTCGTTGCAACCGACAGCCAGGGTTTTGCCATCCGGCGAAAACGCCACGCTGTAAGTGCCTCCCTGATGGCCGCCCAACTCGGCGAGACGTTGTCCGGTTCGGACACCCCAAAGGCAGCAGGTGTCATCCACGCTGGCGGTGGCGATGGTTTGCCCGTCCGGCGAGAAGGCGACACCAAACACCGTCATTTTGTGGCCGCGCAGGGTCCGGACCAATTCGTGCCGGCCCAGATTCCAGATTTTCGCGTCATCATCGGATTCGGCGGCGGTGGCCAGCAACGTGTGGTCGGGCGAGAGCGCGATGCTGGTGATTCGATCCGGATGCGCCTGCCAATGGGAAAGTTCCGCGCCAGAATTTGCGTCCCACATCCGGATGTTTCCCTGGCGATCGCCGGTGATCAGGAGATTCCGTTCCGGAAGGAACGCGTGGGCGCGAACTTCCATGTCCGGCAGTGGGACGCGTTTGAGAAGCTGATGGTTGGTCAACGACAAGGTCCACTGTTGCAGGTCACCATTTTGTCCGAGGGCCAGCAACGACGCGGCATGGGTGCCGAAAGCCAGCGGTCTTTCCGCGTCACCTATCGTATCGAGCAGCCTCCCATCGGCCACCCGCCAGACGGTCACGCCCTTCTTTTTCTCACCCACCGCGACCCGGCTTCCGTCGGCGGAAAACACCGGCCAATCCCAAAAATTCACGTCATGGGTCAGGATCTCTTTCGAGCTGGGTTGCGCCACGTTCCACGCCAAAATTCGTCCATCTTTGCCGCCGGTCACCAGCATCTTGCTGTCGGGGGAGAACGCCACCGCCCAGACCTCGCTGGCATGCCCGCGCAGAATCCGCAATTCGGAAAGCGATTCGGCGTTCCAAAGCCGGACCGTCTGATCGGCCCCGACGCTGGCTATGACCTTGCCGTCCGGTGAAATCGCCGTTTTGAAAATATTCCCTTTGTGGGCCGGAATGCCCGCGAGGCGCTGGCCGGATTCCGGGTCCCAGATAGATAGAAACCCCAGTTCATCGCCGAGCAGCAGTTTCCGGCCATCCGGCGAAAAGCTCATGCCAAAATTGTCTTCCACGGGCTGGAACTGCCGCCACAAAGCGGCATCCTCCAGATTCCAAATTTTCAATTCATGGTTGTTGCTGCCGGTCGCCAGCCGCCGGCCATCGGGGGAAAAGGCAACATACGTGCCGGCGTTGGTAAGCGAAAAAAGCCGTTGGTTCGCCCGATAATCCCAGACCTCAACCGGCCCTTGAATCGCCGAGGCCTGCTTGCCGCCGCCACCCAAGGCCAGCAACGGGCCGCCCGGCGAAATTGTCGCACGACGGAAAGCGCCTTGCAGGTGGAAGAGAACCCGTCCGCTCTCAACCTCTTTGACTTCCACGCAGCCTGCGGTATCGGCCATCAGGATCTCCCGCCCATCGGGAGAGAATCCAACGTCCTCAACTCCTCCGGAAGTTGCGTATGTTTTCACCAATTGACGGTCTTTAAAATCCCACATCTGGACCCGGTGGTCGTAGCCGGCCGAAGCCAGCAGGCGGCCATCGGGAGAGAAGGCGAGTTCGGCGACGGCGTTGGACTGGATGGGGAAAGTGTAGTCCTGGTCGCCCCGGCAAAGCCCCCAGTAATAACGCCATTCGAAGCCGCGGAAATCGGGAGCGCCGGGCTTGGGCAGACAGCCGGTCAACAGGCTTTTGGTGCGACCCAGGTCGCCGGCGGCATAGGCCTGGTGCGCCAGATTCATATCCGACGCATAGAGCAGTTGCCGCGTGGCCAGTTCCTGAGCCTCCGCCTCATGGCGATAGCGGGATTCCACCCGCGCGAGTTCCTGGGCTTCCCGGGTTCGCAAATGTTGGACGACGAGAACCACCAGGACCAGACCCACAAACGTCAGGCCCAGGGGAATCAACCGGGCGAGCCGCCGCTCCGCGAGCCGCAGCCGTTTCACCGAACGTCCCGCCTGAAGCAACAACAGATCGTCGAGCAAATCGGTGGCGGAGGCGTACCGTTCCTTCACCTGCAAATGACACGCCTTCAGAACGACCTCGTTGAACTCCAGCAAGGCTTCGCGTTTGGGAATTTTTTCAAGAGCTTCCGGCAATTTCGGAAAATCGAGCCGGTCCCGGCCCGTGCTCATTTCGTAAAGGACCTTGCCCAGGCTGTAGAGGTCCGCGGCCGGCTTGCCCGGTCCTTCCGGCGGGACAAATCCCTCCGTGCCGACGAACGAGCGGGATTCTTCCACCGCCGAGACCAGGCCGATGTCCGCCAGCTTGGGCGTGCCGTTTACAAAAATAACATTGGAAGGTTTGATGTCGCGGTGAATCAAGCCGTGCTCGTGCAGGTGTTTCACGGCCCGGGTCAATCCGATGGCAATGGACAGGCACTCCTCCACGGGCAGCCGCTTTCGGGTGGCCAGGGTTTCGCGCAGGGTCCGGGGCCGATAGTCCTGTTCCCACGCGGTGCTGCTGGCCTCCGATACCGGCGCAGGATCGCCGCTCGCCGGGTCGGCGAGTTCCATGACATAATAAAAACAGCCGCCCTCGTCCTTGCGCCCCACGTGGAGAATGTCCACCAGATTTTCCTGTGAACGCGAAATCGGCTCAAAGCGTTTGATGCCGGCAAATTCCCGCTCAAACGGACGCGCCTCTTCGAAACGGTCGCGATACACCACCTTGATGGCCCGATGGATCCCGGTCACGCTGCGCGCCAGCCATACTTCACCATAACTGCCGCGCCCGACGGGCCGGACCAGCTCGAAATCCGGAATGCTGAGGGGGTCAGACCTCATAACCTCGCAGCGATGTTCCTGCATACGCTCCAAAAGAAAAGGCGAATCTGGCCGCGCCCGGCGCAGTTTTCGGGATGAAGGCCGGTTTATTCCAGCTTCTTTTGCAGATACGCAACCTCTTCCTTAAGCAGGCGGGTCAGCCGGTGGTTGACCAGATAGACCTGCACCACATTCACGCCCAGTTCGCGGGCGACCTTGGCCGCCGGCCAGCCGCGCACCGCGTAAAGATCGTAAATCTGGGCGTGTTTCGGATTGATCCGCCGGCTCAAGCGGGTCACCGCCGTTTCGAACAGGTTCTTCTTCCATTCCGATTCCCACCACGCATCGATCTCGCCCGGATCCGGCACCCGGTCTATCGTGGCCGTGCGATCGTCTGATCCCGATTCGGCCGGTGGCCTTTGTGGTTGGGGAGGATGCTTGCGGAAGTGGTCGGCAATGCGCCAGCGGGTCAGGTTCAACAACCAGCCTCGAAAGGATCCGCGTTGGGGATCGGATTCAAATTCATGGATTTTCTTGGCCACTCCCAAAAGCGTCTCCTGCACCACGTCCCGCGCTTCGGCATCCGCCAATCCCGACCGCCGGGCGACGCTGTAAATCAGACGCCAGTAAGTCTCGGTAAAATCCTCCCAGCTGGCCGCATCATCCCAGTTGCGGATGCGGCCCAGCAGGCTGGCGCGGGTGGCGACGGTTTCCGGTTCGGGTCGGTCTGTTTCCAGGCGGCTCATGGACGATAATCAGGGTAACGCTGCCGGCGGCGGAAATCTTTCAAAAAAATCACTTTGATGAAAGGTCGGGCCGCTTTTTTGCGTTTCCTGCCATAAGGTTATGAAATCTTTTAAAATTGCTTTATTTACACTGCTGGGCCTGTGGGCGGGCTGGCGCGGAGCGCAGGCCCAGGGAGCGCCAGAGCTTTCGATCTCCCTGTTGACGCCCACCATTGCGGAGGTGTCCTGGCCGAGCAATTTCAACGGCTGGCAACTGACCAGCACCACGAATCTGAGTCCGCCGGCCAACTGGCAACCGGTGCCGGACACCCCGTTTCCCTTTGGCAATGTCCTCGCCGTCTTTGAGCTCATCACCAACCACGGTCGCTTCTTCCGTTTGCAACAAGGCGGCGGAAACACCGGCGGTGGCAGCAATGGAGACTGTACGTTTGCCGCGACGCCAGCGGTGATTGCGCCGGGCGGCAGCAGCACATTGAGTTGGGAACCGGTGACGAACACCGCCTACTCGTTGGCGCCCGGGCCGGGAATCGTCACGGGCAGCAATTACTTGGTCTCGCCGTCGGTCACGACAGTTTACACGCTCATCTCGAGCAATCTGGCCGGAGTAACTTCCTGCTTCACCACCGTTGCTGTCGTTTCCGCGGCGTGTGATTTTGTCAATGCGAAGGGGTGGGATTGCACTTTGAATTTTTCGTATCCTTTTAGCGCCTCCTCGTCCAGTTACATATTCAACATCCACCAACAAGGCAGCCTGACATTTCATTTGAGCCCGTCGTCCGTCACCGCGCATTACGCGACGTTCACCGGCACGGTCGGTGGCAATGCGCAGATCAATGACCTGGAAGATGCCCTGACGATTGCTCCGCCGGACAATCTCACTACTTTGATTGGTTCGGCCACCCCGGATGCCAGTTCGCCGGTGAACCTGGAAATCGACTGCAATTCCGGCACTTATACTTTTTACGTCTCGCCGGTGATCAGCGCCACCCTGGCTCATGGCAATGGCAGTCAAACGTCATTGCATTGGGTCGGCACGGTCGAAGTCATGAATCGCTCCCTGCCTGCCAGTTTTGGTCCGCTGGCGAGCACCGGAACCGAATCCCTGCCGACGCACAGTCAGCTTTGGTCCGGAACCGGCGACGCCTATCTCACAGCCGAATTGGGAAGCGTCATGATTTACTCGGGAACGGCGACCGACACCACCGCCGGCAGTGCCAGCGTGAGCTGGACGTTCACCCCATCGCCTTAACGGCACAACCTTCACCCTGTTCAAATCCCAACCGAATGCCAAAGATTATGAAACGACGCCATCCACGCTTAATTTTCGGTTTGTTCCTGGCCGCTTTGACCGGTTTTCATCCCTTGGCTGCATCGGGCGCACCTGGCGACCCCGACAACACGTTCGTGCAGCAAGGCACCATTGATCAACCCATCACCGCCGTGGCTGTGGATCTCTTCGGCAACATCTGGATCGGTGGCCGCTTCTCCAACGTCTATGGCCAGGGTTACCCGTACCTGGCCGTGCTGAATCCTGACGGCACTTTAAACACCCATTTCACCTCGGCTTCACTGTTCAGCATCGGGGTGGTTCATGCCATCGACGTGGACGACACCGGCAATGTTTACGTCGGCGGACAGTACGGGATGGGCCGTCTGAACTATGTCCCCAACAACCAGTCGTGGACGGTGGACACGGCCTTCACCACCCAGGCCAGCCAGGTTTTTCATCGCTGCGATACGCTTACCGTGGATCACGGTTTTGGACAGCCGGCCCAGACCGTCTTCGGCGCGGGCAACGTCTTCTACACCAACAATAATAACACGGTCATAGGCAATATGGCCTGCCTTCACATCAACGGCACGCTCGATCCCAGCTTTATCATGCCGTCCGCCAACGCTTTCGATTCGGTGGTTCAAATCCGTTACGTGCCCCCGTGCAGTTGCGGCTCCAATACCATCGGCATTCCCTATTTGCTCATCTCCGGGTCATTCGGCGTGATGTTGTTGGACGCCAGCGGCTTGATCAACTTTGCCGATGCCGACTACTTGAACACCTCCTGCGCGGCCATACGCCCGCTGGCCGCGCAAAATAACTGTCCCAGCTCCCATGGCGAAATCATCCGCGGCGGCTTTTTCTATGGCGGCTATTTTGCAAACAACGACCAATTCACCCCCTTCCACCTCGAACGGCTGGGCGGCAGCGATCCCACTTGGTTTCACAGCATCAACGGATATCTGGCCGGCGTTAACAACGGCTACGCGATCGCGGCCATCGATGCCTTGGATGGCGGGGACATGGTTGTGGCTGGCCTGTTCAGTCAGATTGGCGGCAACAACATCAACAACTTCGCCCATCTGCTCCCCGACGGCCGTGTGGACCAGAGCTTCAACAACAACGCCGGCTATCCGGTGTTCGCGATGGCCAGGCAACCGGATGGCAAATACATCCTGGCCGGGGAGAACGGCATCACCCCGGACACAGGCATTATCAGCCGCCGCTTTGGCCTTCCCGCCGCCCGTCCGGTCACTTTCACCGGGCAACCTCCCGGCGTCACCCTTTTCATTGGCGAATCCTCCTGCCTCCAGTCCGGCCTGGATGCCTGGCCGCCACCGCCCCTTCTGTGGTACAAAAACAACAACCCGCTCACCGACCAGACCGGCAGTTCCATCTGCATCTCGGGAGCGACCACCAATGACGCGGCCGACTACTTTCTCCGAGCCACTCCCTTTTGTGGTTCTTCCGTGGACGGCCCCACCATCCACCTGACGGTGCTGCTCCCACCGCCGCCACCGCCGAACGACATGTTCGCCAATGCTTTTACCCTGACCGGGGTGTCGGCGACCGGAACCAGCTACATTCGCAGCGCCACGACGGAAACGGGCGAACCCAATCACGCCGGCCAAACCGCCGGGCGGTCCGTGTGGTGGAAGTGGACAGCCCCAATCAACGGCCGGGTCAGGCTGACTGCTTCCGGGTCGGAATTCCCCGCCGCGCTGGGCGTGTACCGGGGAACTGCCGTCAACAGTCTCACGCTCGTCACCAACGGATTCGCCACCAATCTCGTCTTTACGGTCGTCTCCAATACGACCTACCGGGTGGCGGTGGGCGGAACCCCGCATGTGGGTTCGATGGGAAACGTCCTGCTGCAGTTGAATCCCGTTGCCATCATTCCCTCCAGCCTGTTTTTGAACAGCGGGCTCAATTTCCAGGCGACCGGTCCGGACACCGGCTCGGCAGTGGTCGAAGCCACGCTCTCGCTGGCTCCCGCAAACTGGCAGCCGCTGGCCACCAATCCCTTCGTCAATGGCACGGTCACGTTCACTGATCCCCGGCCGCCCACCAACCCGGCCAGCTTCTACCGGATACGATTGCCGTGAGTCCGGAGGAAGGCGCGACGGGTCACGCCCACAACTGCCGATCCAGCGAACGGTATTGGATCGCCTCGGAAATGTGGTCGCTCTGAAGCTTTTCTAAACCGGCCAGGTCTGCAATCGTCCGGGCCACCTTCAAAATCCGGTCGTAGGCCCGAGCACTCAAATTCAAATCAGCCATCGCATTTTTCAGCAGTTCTTTTGTTCCCTCGTCGAGCTCGCAGAACTGCTTCAACTCGCGCGCGCCCATCCGGGCGTTGCAGGTGATCTTCGGCCTGGACTTGAACCGGTCGTGCTGGCGCCGTCGCGCAGCCACCACCCGGTCACGAATCTGCGCCGAGGTTTCGCCCGTGCGGTCGCCGGCGATTTCCCGGAACTTCACCGGCGGCACTTCCACGTGCAGGTCCACCCGATCGAGCAGCGGTCCGGAGATCCGGCCCAGATAATTCTGGATTTCGCGCGGCGAGCTTCTCGATTCGTGCGGCATCTTGCCGTCCGGCGTCGGGTTCATCGCCGCCACCAGCATGAATTGCGATGGAAACGTCATCGTTCCCGCGGCGCGCGAGATGGTCACGTGCCCGTCCTCGAGTGGCTGGCGCATGGTTTCCAGCACACTGCGTTTGAATTCCGGCAGTTCGTCCAGAAATAATACGCCATTGTGCGCGAGGGAAATTTCGCCGGGCGTGGGATTGACGTTACCGCCGAGCAGGCCGGCGTCGCTCGCCGTGTGATGCGGTGTGCGGAACGGTCGCCGGGTCACGAGCGCCTGGCCCGGCGCCAGCAATCCGACGATGCTGTGAATCTTGGTGGTTTCCAGCGCTTCATCCAGCGTGAGCGGCGGCAAAATCGTCGGCAGCCGTTTGGCCAGCATGGATTTTCCGGTGCCCGGCGGGCCGATGAGCAGCACGTTGTGCCCGCCGGCGGCGGCGATTTCCAGGGCGCGTTTCACATTTTCCTGCCCTTTGACCTCGGCGAAATCCAGGTCGTCATCCAGCGGTTGGTCGAAAATTCGGGCGGTGTCGACCCGGGCAGGCGAAATTTTGATTTCACCTTCCAGGAAACTTGCCGCCTCGCGCAAATTCTGCACCGGAATGACCTGCAAGCCTTCCACCACGGCGGCTTCGGCGGCATTTTCCGCCGGCACCAGCACGCCGATCTTGCCGTCAGCCCGGGCGCGCAAGGCGACCGGTAACACTCCCTTGCATGGGCGCACCGCTCCCGTCAGCGCCAGCTCGCCCACGATGATGAAATTGTCGAGCTGGTCGGTTTCGATCTGTTCGCCGGCGGCCAACATGCCGAGCGCAATGGGCAGATCGAAACTTGGGCCTTCCTTTTTCACATCGGCCGGCGCGAGGTTGATGGTGGTGCGCCCCATCGGGAATTTGAATCCGGAATTCGTCAGCGCGGTGGAAACCCGGTCGCGCGATTCCTTCACCGCGGCATCCGGCAAGCCGACGATGACGACAAGGGTGTCGCCCCAGCCGGCATTGACCTCGACTTCGACGGGGTAGGCTTCGATGCCGTTCAATGAGGCGGAACAAACCTGGGCCAGCATAAAAGTTCAAGTTTTACCGTCGACGGCCAGCATTGCATTTACTTTCTCAATCACGGCGAACGCATCGGCAACATACAAGACGTCCGCCTTGCCGCGGGCCCAGCCGCAGTTCGGGTCCAGGCTGATGGCGCGGCGCTCGGCGATGAAACGCCAGCCGACAGTGTGAGGTTCCTCACCATGGCAACAGGTGGAAAGTCCCTTCGGATGCCGCGGCGTCGCGCCCGTCTGGCCGATCTGGTTCAGATGCGACAAAAACGGCAGCACGGCCTGGCCCTCGCCGCTTTGGTCCACCAAGGATTTGCTGCTGCCCAGCGACGCACGGCTGAGCTGGAGAAAACCGCGGATGTGTTTCTCGGCCTCCGGCACATGCGTCTGGCCGTCGGCCTGTTTCTTCGTCCAGCCCGCCCCGGTGACAAACAACAACTGCGCATCGGGCCGGATGGTCTGGGCATCGGCGGCTGGGGCACGGAAGCCGGTGACGGTGGTTCGTTTTGCCGAATCCGGCAAGGTCACCGCGACGTTCTCGACGGTGGCCGTGCCGGCCGCGCCTTGCCAGACCGCCTGGCTCCCGGGATCCACGACGATGAACCAGGGCCGCTGCACGCGTTGCAACACGGCTTCCATGCGCTGGCGATAATACCAGCGGCTGACACCGGGCAACTTGCCGCCGGGCGCACTCACACTCGTGACATGCGTGTCCGCGCGTCCGCCCAGTCGTTGAGCCGCACCGGCCAGACAACGGGCAAACCGTGACGTGCCCGCAGCAATGACCAGAGTCGCACCTGCCGCCTTGCACAAAGCCTCCGCAGCCACGACGTCCGTGGCGTAACGCGATGAGGCGAAATCCGCGCCCAAGGCGCCCAGGAATCTCGTCGCACCGCAACCGGCAATCTGGTTTGCCGCCGGTTGAACATTCTGGCCGACCAAGCCGGCGACTAGTGTCGATCCGGTCAACTCAGCCTGCAAATTGATGGCGGCGCCCAGCGCTTCAAGCGCCGCCTTGCCGAGTGAGCCGTCGGTTTCGGTGTGAGCAAGAAAAAGAATGGTTTCCATGTGCATCAATAAATTCGTGTTAATCCGCGCAATCCGTGTCTTATCCTCTGATCCACTCCACGATTTCCCTGGCAATGTCGTCTGGTGACTGGTCCTTGACGATTTGGGTTTCGCGCAGTTGTTTAGGGAGTGAAACGCTGTTAAAAAGCAATCCTTCACCCGTGAGTTTCCAAGGTTTCGCCTTTTGCAGGGCCGGCATCACGGTGCGCATGTTGACCATGCCGATCTGTGGGTTGTTCTTCGGCTCCGGCAGGTTGCCCGTGGCCCAGCCGAGCAATGCAGGGGGTCCGGCGCATTTTGAAATCTGGTGCCGGCCGCCTTCCACGCGCTCCAGAACTTCCAGCGAGCCGTCGGCATTGACCTTCAATTCATCCACCCCCTGGAACTGGTCGGTGAGGCCGAGTTGTTCACCGACGATCTGCAGGGTCGCTCCCGCACCGCGCGACGCCGATTCCCAGCCGCCAAACACAAGCAATCGGGATTTGTCGAGCCCGGGAATGGCCTGAATGGCTTCGGCCAGGGCCAGGGCGGTTTCGGTGGCATCGGTGAATCCACCGGCCGGGCCATCCAGCGCGATCAATTCAAACGGAACCTTTTGCGCGACGGTCATCATGACCTGTTGGAGCTTGGCTTTGGGGCCCAGGCTAACCAGCCAGACCTTGCTGCCGGGCGTGCTTTTCGCCAGATTCGCCGCTTCATACAGCGCGTGGCTCGCCCATGGGTCGAGGACGGCGGGCAACATTGTTTCATTTTTCAACGCGGGTCCCGCCGGCCCGGTCACCGGTTCCAGGGTCTGGAGCGGGTCCGGCACAATGCTGCCGCAAACGACAATTTGATACGCAATGCTCATAAATTGTTTTTTTAGTTTTCCGCGGAATGCAATCCGCCGGTTCCGGCGCGGAAGGCGATGTTGGTTCGCTCCGGGTCATAGGACAACGGCTGGCTGCAGTTCCAATAACAGGCCCCGCAGTGGATGCATTTTTCGCGGTCAAATGCCGGAATGCCATCATGGCCCGGGGTGATGGCCTGACCGGAACAGGCTTCAATGCAGATCTTCGTGCCGCATTTCTCGCACAACTCCGGATAGAGAAACAAGACGTGGTCGGTGTAACCGGGCGGCGCCTGGACTTTGCCCCCTATCAATAGTACGTCCTGATGCGACACGAGCAATTTGCCGTCATAGGGAATTGCAGGCCAGCCGGCCTTTTCCATCAGCGCGCCATGTAGCGAGGTGCTCTTTGCCGTGCACTCTTCGCGCAGCCGGGCGATGTCCTCCGGAGTGATCCGGTTGCGATAATATTCTTCGAGGGATGGGATGCGTTTCCATGGGGGTGCCGGATCTCCGGCCAGGGAAAGTCTTCCGTTGGTCAAACCGGCCAGGGCCATGCCCAACATGCCGCGCATCATGCCCTTTTGGAAACCATCGCGTGACTTTTCCGCCGCCCGGGCTTCCGGTTCCACCCAACTGGCCCGGCGGCGTTGCACGTAGGTTTCCTCGAGATTCTTTTTGGTGAAGGGTTTCTTCGCCTGGAGCAATTCCAGGACGGCTTCGGCGAGTTCCGTTCCGGTGGCCCAGGCTTCATCCACTCCGGATCCGGTCAGGACATTCGTGCTGCCGCTGCCTTCGCCGATGCGGGCGTACCCGTCACCCACCAGGTGCGGTTCGCTGCGGCGACCGGATTCGCCGAGTGTTTTGGCACCCCAGGAACGGAGTTTCGCCCCCTGGAGATGGCGCCAGAGATACGGATGCAACATCCAGTGCTGAAGATAGCGATAAGCGGTCCGCACCGGACTGTCGAACCACGACGGCACAAAGATGCCGAGCGATGCCACGTTTCCAGGATGCACGTAAAGGAATCCAAAAATTTCCGGCTCCGGATAACCGAACGTGTGCAACACGGTGCCCGGCTTGAGCGCGGTGTCCTCGGGCAGATCCACGACAAATTTCATGCCGACGGCCCAATCGTGCGCGGAATGGCCGTGCGGCACGTCGAAGTGCGCATTAAGTTGCTGACCGATGGAACCAACCGGGCCATCACCCACTACCGTGAGTGCGGCACGAATGTCCATGCCCGGGGTGAAGCCGTCGGCCGGGTGGCCCTGTTTGTCCACGCCCTGATCCAGCAGGCGCACCCCGACAACCTTGTCTTCCTCGATCAGCACCTGCGACACCGGCGTGCCCGGCCAGATTTGCACCGCGCCCGTGCTTTGCACCTGCGCGCCAACCCACTGCATGAATTGGCCCATCGACAGCATCATGCCGCCCTGCTTGTGCAAAAACGAGGGCGTCCACGGCAGATTCAGCGCGTCGCGCTCAGCCGGCAACATCCATTTGAAGGTTCGAATCAAAATATCGGCCGCGCGCAGGGTTGCCGAACGCCGGCTGGCACCAAACGGATCGAGCAGATAAAGAACTTTTTCCTCGCCAACGGGCGTCGCCATGGGAATTTGCGCCCGTTCCAGGTCGGGAAAGGTTGTTCTCAATGCCCGGGCCTTGGTCACGACCCCGGACACGCCGAAACCAATGTCGTCGGCCCGTTCGTAACAAATCACCTGCGGCGGCAGGCCCGGCGTGGTGGCGCTTTCAACTGCCGGGGTGCCGTCGGCCTGGACCAGCTGCCTGGAGAGGGTGGCCAGAAACCCGGCCGTGGCCGGGCCAAAACCCACGCAGACGATGTCGACATCCATGCGTTGGCGATCGACGGTTGAAGTTTCTCGCGCGGATGGCGGCGTCTTCATCTCCGTTCCTTTTGAACTCCGGCCGAAACCTTGCGGCCGGATGATTTCTCATGGACTTCGTCGCGGACATGAAATCCAATTTCGCGGCGTTTGGGTTCCGGTTCCGGGGGAAGCGGTTCCATGATTTTTTTGATTTCGTCGAGAATATGAACGATGGCCTTTTCGTGAACGTCCAGGCGGACCGTCAACCGCCGTTCCAATTCCGCAAGTTTCTCCGCCAATTGCCGGCTTGTCCCCAATGCCTCGCGCATCTTTACGAAGGCCCTGACCACAAAAACACTCATCTGCTCCGCGCGTGTACTGTTCAGAACATTTGCCGCCATGATTGCGCCGTGCTCGGTGAAGACCAAAGGAAGATAACGTCGTCCGCCGTACGAACTTGAGGTCACAAATTGTGACCTCAAGATTGCAACCTCTTGATTTGTAAGCTGAAAAGCAAAGTCGTCCGGGAACCGATCCAGGTTTCGCTTGACCGCTTGGTTGAGTTGTTTGGTCGGCACGCCGTAAACCCGCGCCAAATCGGCGTCCAGAATGATACGTTGGCCGCGAACGGTCCGAATGAGATGTTCGACGAGCTGCGGGGGAGTGGAAGGCTTGATTTTCACACAATTGTGAACGGATATGAAAATGCAAACCCAGGCTGGAAAAATGGCTGGCCTTTTGAGGTGGCAATTTGTGGCCTCAAACCAACAGCCGGACCGAACCCGACACAGACGATGTCTGCGTCCATGCGTTGGCAATCGATCTGGGCCGGAGCGGCATTCATGGTTACACCGGATAGTCCAGCGCCTCGCGGGTCATCACTTTGGTCAAAGCTTCGGCCGCGCGATCCTTGGCCAGACGGCTGCCGGTGAGGCAACCGTCGAGTTTGGCACGCAGGCGCACAAAATCTTCAAGCCCGGCGAACTTCACGCACGGGCCCCGCTTCTGCGGATGCGACTCCCCGGCTTCCGCCACATCCGAGTAGGCGCGGGCGGAACCGTCGATGCCCGGAATCAGTCCCTCGAGCGTTTCCAACTCCGCGGCGCAGTAACAGGCATGGCAACTGGTTTCATCCCACGCCGGATGGCGATTGTATCCGTGGACAATTTCCGAACAGATACGGCTGATCTCCCCGGCCGCGCGGGCGCACTGTACATGGCAGAGATCGGTGTAGAAATCGACCAGCCCGGGCAGGCCATCGGCCAGTGCGGGATTTTCCGCGCCTTTGGTTTCCAGTTCGACAACGTCCAGAATGAATTGCCGCGCCGCGAGCAGCCAGCACAGCGCATCGGCCAGCGGGAAGGTCACCCCCTGACGTGTCTTGTGATAAAGTTTCGCACCGTCGGCATCCGTGGCGGACTGGACGTGCCGGAGGCTCCAGAGCCAGAGTTGCATGGCGCTGGCGAGCGTGCAGGCGCCGGTGCCGGGCCGGTCGGAAGCCAGCCGGCGCATCCCGGCAATCCATTGCTGGAACTGGGCCAGGAACAGTTCATTGGTCATCGTAATCGAGAGCTGCAGCCGTTGCACGGCTTCCGGTCCCTCGTAGGTGGCTTCGAGCTGCGCATCCATCCACTTCTGGCCGAGAAAGCCGGGACAATCCTCGGTCACGCCGTAACCCCCCATGAGGCTGACGGCCTCGCGCATCATGGTCGCGCCATGGCCGGTGTTCCAGAGTTTGCAGGCCGGACAAAGGACGTTGGCCAGCGCGTCGAGTTTGACAAATTGAATCATCGGGTCGGCTTCCAGTTCCTGCGCCCGTTCCAGGTCGCGTTCGCCGACCGGGAGGGAAGCCTCCTGGATCAGCTCCAGCGCTTCCTTTTGTTTGACAGCCAGTTCTTTGAACGCGGCGCGCCCGGTCAATTTTTTATCCGCGAGCCACCGGTCTTTTTGTTTTTCAAAAGGATCCAATACGTC
>Ga0265336_10000241_pt1 | contig 38964 bp, 45 predicted proteins | sample 42119metaG_FD_193583 | JGI IMG/M metagenome (GOLD analysis project Ga0265336, IMG submission 193583) | Rhizosphere microbial communities from Carex aquatilis grown in University of Washington, Seatle, WA, United States - 4-21-19 metaG | ecosystem: Host-associated > Plants > Roots > Rhizosphere...
GTATGCGGAGTGTGACGTAGCGCTAAAGTGCGGATCGCATTCTGCAGTGATGCGCGTATTACATCCTGGCGGTGGATCGGCCTATGCCACGAGCTATACAGCCCAAAAGATCGTAGAGAGTTATCAGGGAGGGGAGAAGCCTCAAGTACTCATCATTGGCCACTACCACAAGGCGGAATATGGATACCCGCGAGAGGTGCACTGTATTCAGGCTGGATGCACCGAAGATCAAAGCCTTTTCATGCGCAAGAAAAAAATCGCGGCGCATGTGGGTTTTTGGGAGCTCAAGATCAAACAGAACGCGCAAGGCATCATCACGCGCGTGGCAGTTGAGTGGTTTCCGTTCTTTGATCGCGGCTTCTACGAGCGGCGGTATCGATAGACATGTACGAGGTTGATTGGCTATGGGATGACGAGGATTCTCTCGTTTTCTTTGGCGAGTCGTGCACTAAAAGCAGGGATCATGCAGACAGTTAAAATCGGATTTGGATACAAGGCGCGCCGCGGCAAAGATACGGCGTGCAAGGCCATCGTGCAGCGCCTCGGCGGCCTCGTGAACGTGCGGCAATATGCGTTTGCGGGTGAGTTGCGGGCAGAGGTGAACGCGGCGATTTTTGACCGCTGGGTGCAGGATTTCCCCAATCAGGACTTTGAACCTCAAAGCGCCGTGCGGCATCTTTGTGAATGGGCCGGTGTATCGTACGATCCACACGCGCCGCACAGCTCGGAATATCCGCACGGCAAGCAGCGCCAGCTTTGCCAATGGTGGGGCACAGAGTACCGGCGCACGCAGGACAACGATTATTGGGTGAAGCGCCTGGCGGAGCGCATCAAGCGCGAGGCTCCGGCGTTCGCCGTAATTTCCGATATGCGTTTTTTTAATGAGTTTGAGTTTTGCGATCACCGCATCCGTATAGATCGGCCCGGCTTTGAGATCGCAGACGGCACGCACCACATATCGGAAATCCAACTCGATGCGCTGCCGGAGTCGCGCTGGGATGCCGTGATCGAGGCGGATACGCCAGAAGTAGTGGAGCGCCTTGCGGTGCGCCAGTTCTGGCGTATCTTCGCAGCTACGCCGTACGCCGTGCAGCGCGCGGCTGTGGCCTAGCCTTCCGGTTTCCGTCTAACTCAATAGCCATTACCGCATCGTACTTCGCTTGACGCCGTTGATGGCTGTAGTACCACATCATCTGCTCGGTTACGTGGCCCGCAATAGCGCGCACCGTCTCAGGGTTGACGCCATTTTCCAGCATCCGTGTGATGCATTGATGCCGGAGATCGTGAGGGTTGAGTGTGGCGAACCCCGTAGCGGCGCGCAGCTTATCCCAACTTTTGCGCAGAAACCACCGGGATGCCTGGCGCTCGGGGTTCCATAGCTTCCTGTTGATGCGAAAAGGAAACAGGTAGTGATGGGGCTGGCATGACCCCAACTCCAATGCCCGGCGCAAGCATTGCTGAACCGCCCATCGCGCCGTTCGATTAAGTGCGATCTTTCTTGGGCGGCTAGAATTCTTCACTGCGTCTTCCGGAATATATATCTCCGAAATCTCAGGCGGTTCGCGCAGTAGAAGGTGCTTCAGGCGCAGCCCACGCAGCTCACAGCCGGCCGCAGTGGTGTTGTTGGTGATGCAGGCTACCCAATAAGCAAGTTGCGCCTCAGGGTGGCCTGCTGCCTTGCTAAACAACTCTTCCTCGTCCTCTTCGCTTAGCACGTCACGCGGGCTCCACTTGGGGATTGCCAGCGGAAAATAGTAAGGCTGTAGCTTGGACCACAGCCTGCAGTGCTTGAGCATCTGGGCCAGAAACGAGAGCTCGTGATTGATAAGAGAGTGCCCCGCCGCTAGCCTCCAGGTGTGCAGCTCTCTCCCATCAATATGGCCGATGACCGGATTCTGAGTTCGCAGCAATTGATACTCGCGCAAATGACCGGCTGTTATATCGCAAAGCCGGAGAGCGCCGAAGAATTTATGTAATGCAGCTATGTAGCCGAGGTTGGTTTCGTGAGTTCTAGCTTTCAGGTGTCCGCGGCGGCGAAGCTCCATCCATACCGGCGCGGCCTGCTCAAAAGAGAGCCGCGATAAGTCTAGGTCCATCTGTATCAACTGCAAGTCAGCCTCGATACACGCAGGGCAATCTATATGGCCAGCGCTATGGCGCAAACCGTCTGCGCGGGCGCTCTCGCCGGCCGCCGTTCCTGGGGTAAAGTGTTTCTGATTACCACTCAATTGTAGCCTCCGGAAATGCCTTGTTTAGCCCCTTAACGCGCATAAAGGCGTCAGACGCGCATCTTTGAAACGCTTCTATGCACCTCACGGCGCACGAGATAACCGCTAGAATTTGCCTATGGCTTCGAGACGAATCAACTTCGCGATGGCACCCGCCATGCTCAAAAATCTTGATAAGTTGGCGCTGAAAATCGGGCTTGATAGGACGAATGCGATCCGCTACTGCATTGCACGAACCTGCGAAATCGAGCTAGCGGTTGCGAGTAAAGAGGAATCACGAAAGTAACGTGCCGGGTAAAATAATTAAGTTGCAGCAATACGGCTTGGGCGTACTCTGTCATCACATTCACCTGTAACCCTCCATCGTTCAAACCTTGGGAGTTACAGGCCATCTTGACCACGAAACATACAGAGATCAAGATTGCCAGCAGGATGCCGGTGTTAGAGCACCGGCCCGAATCGAATCAACCACCGGCCTTCTAAGCCGGTGGTTGCAGGTTCAAGCCCTGCCTCGCCTACCAAGGTATTGGCAATCTTCTGATTTCAAAAGGAGATTGTCAAGTGCCTGCCCTCGAAAATGCCCTTAGAGCACCGGCCGAAGAGCTTCCTTCAGGCCAAAGTGCGTGGCTTGCCAAGATTGTGGACGTGCTGTTGTGGCCGTTCACGCGTTGCCGGCATAGCAATACCAGCCGCCCATACAGCGATACGCAGATTTGCTTCGATTGTGGATCGTGGCGCAGCTATCGCTTTGGCATGTGGGGTGTCCGCGCCGGAAAATGGCAGAAGCCTCATGCGCTTGATCCACGCAACGGCACGATTACTGAAACGATCCGCCATGCCGTTGCGGAGCCGCCGCAACCAATCAAGTTGCCACGCGTGCGAGTGAACGTTTGCATCGACTGCGGCAAGCAGCTCGATCACTTCGGCGCATGTCCCTCCGCTACCCCCCTCGATATGACACTGCAGACCGCTCCGGTCTTTTGTGGCAAGCCTGCTCAGTCCGAGCTCTCGCGTGTCAGCGCGGCCGCTTATCGCATTACAGATAAGCACCTAGGGACGGAGGTGCGGGGATGACAATTCTCACTCGCAATGCTCGCATTGAGCGGCGCAAGACTAAGGCCGCCGCACTGTGTGCGATGGAGGATCACCTTTACCGCACAGTGTGGGGGAAGTACCACGCTCGGCCGTCACAGATCAAAGCCGGGGCCCGCAAATTGCTCGATGTTCTGATGGCCATCAGCCGCCGCGCCGCGCGCACAGCTCAGGCGGTGCAGGGATGACGACTCTTACGCCGGCAATTAAAGGTCAGTTGACGAAGGCTGTAAACGCAATGACAGCCCGCGATGCCTGCCCCGCAACGAAGTTTGTAACCATCCGCAGCATCTTTCGTCGTTGCATGCCGCGCGAACAAGCCAAGCATGCTACGCGTAAATATCTGAGGGGGGGCAGGCATGAGAAAGCCACGCCGCCGTTACCAACCCTCCAGCGGACACAAATTGGTGCTGCTCGTGAGTAATCCTATGGGACTGCGCACGCAACGGCACATCACTCGCCAGGTACTCGAAAGCAAGCGGCCGGTAATTGCCAATCTTGCTGGATATGCTGGCGCAGAATGGGCAATCGATCAGCTTATTGAGTTGCCCGCGACCATCAAGCCAGGTTGGCCTAACCCCTGCAAGGCGGCTCGCGCCAAGCTGAGAAAGGCGGCGTGACTTGGGACGCTTAGCGCTCAACCACAATCCCCTGCAGAATTCTCTTATCCCCGAGCTTCACGAGCCCGCCGCCATCTTTGGCGAGCCGGTGAGCGCGGCAGACGTACACATAATGAACGGTCAACGTGCGCAGGTAGAAGCCATCATGGCCGATGGGTTCTGGCACACGCTGCCCAGCCTGCGCGCCGATTTGAAACGAAGGTTTGGCCGATTGTATGCCGAAACTTCTATCAGCGCTCGTATCCGCGGTCTGCGGCGCGCGGGATACACAGTAGAGCATCGGCGCACACATGTTGGTTCGAGCCTATATGAATATCGCGCGATGAGGACGGGTAGTGAGGTGGCCGCATGATCATCTACCTCATCCGCAACACCGTCAACGGCAAGTGCTATGTCGGCAAAACATCGCGTAGCCTTAGCGCCCGGTGGCATGAGCATCTGCGCGATGCACGCAACCGTCATCGTACAGGGCCGCTTTATGACGATCTGAGCACCTACCAGCGTCACTGCTTTGAGACGGAGGTGCTAAGCACCGCTAAAGACTCGCGCCGCCTGGCGCAGCTCGAACGCAAGTTTATCCGCATCTTTCATGCCGTAGAGAGCGGATACAACCGCGCAGAGTGCAGCTTTGGTGGCCGCATTCGCAAGCGGCGCGCCGTGCCAAGCGCGCCACGTTCGCCCGAACAAAAGCTCAAGATCGCATCGTCCGTGCGGCGTGCGTGGCTTGAGCGGAAAGAGGCCGCATGACGATCACGTCTTTTGTCTACGCAGAAGTCGCGCCGGAGCGCACGGAGCACAACTTCACGCGGACCTATACCGGTCGTATGTTCTGGCCACTAAACCCGCATGCAGAAGATATTGACGTTCTGGATGTGGCGCACCATCTCAGCAACGAATGCCGCTTCAATGGCGCGACATATCGTCACTACTCCGTGGCCCAACATGCTGTTCTCGTGAGTCACCTGGCGGCGAGGATTGCGCTCGCTCAGAGCCGTAGCCGTGGCCGCTTCGATTACGCGCGTGAGATCGCGCTGTGGGGCCTGCACCACGACGACTCAGAGGCGTACTTACGCGACATGATCCGGCCTATCAAGAAAGCGCCAGGCCTCGGTGATGTCTATAAAGTGATCGAACGTCGCATGATGGTTGCGGTAATCGAGCGCTTTGATCTAACACCGCACGAGCCCTCCATCGTCAAGATCGCCGACGAAATTATAGGCGACTCTGAAGGCCGTGATTTAGTGCGCGGATACATCGTGAAGCCTAATGCTGAAACTCTCCCTGAAACCATCGTGCCACTCAGGCCAGAGGATGCAGAGGCTGCATATCTGCGCCGGCATTATGCACTGATCAATGCGCGCTCGGCCGCTCAGATCGCAAAGGAGCTGGACGCATGCTGATTCTGCATTGCATTGAGTTCTGCGGTCTGATCGCCGCTGCCGTGGCGGGAGTCTGTTTGATTGCCGGAATTGTGGTATCGATCTCGCTGTGGAACATCGCGAGGCGAGACCGCGCATCGCTTAACCGATGGCTTAGCCCTCAAGATGCGCAGAATTTAAGCGCATTCTCTGACCAAATAGCTCGCTAACTGTTCGGCAAACACCAGTCACCATAACCCAGCAGCGGGAGAGCTGCGTCAAGGATGCTTTATGACTGAAGTCGCAGACAAAACAGAGATAGATGCGCAGAAATCCTCCATCTCTCTCGCGAGCCTCAAGCATGCCCTCAAGGTATGCAGGGTGGCCAATAGTAAAGCAAATCTCATCCCGATTCTGTCGGGAGTACGCATTGAGCAGATTGAAAGCGGGTTGGCGCTTGAAGCGACCGATCTTGAGCTGTATATCCGCGTCGTAATCCCGGAGCTCGCAGGTCCAACAAGGGCCATCGTCACTCCGGCTGAAAAGTTCGCAGCCTGGACACAGCTTCTCAGCGGAGAGACTGTACAGATCAGCGCAACGCAGAAACGCGCCACCGTTAAGTGTGGCAGGGGCAAGGCAACGCTGCCATTGCTCTCGGCGACAGATTGGCCCGCGAACGATGTGTATGCGCTGCAGGGCGCGACTACGACCCTTACACAGGGTGCGTTTGCTCGCGCTCTGCGCTTTGCTCAGATCACGCTCGGCGAGGACAATCCGCGCCTTGCCCTCAACGGCGTAAAGGTGATTGGCGATGGAACGCGCCTGCGCCTTGTGTCTACCGATGGGCACTGCCTTGTGCTCTACACGCTTCCCAGCGAGGAAAAGATCGACCTGTTGCTTCCTGCCCGCATGGTCAAGGCGATATTACCGCTGATAACTGACGAAGCCGGCGGCGTAGATGTGGTGTTTGATAGCCGGCGCATTCTTGCCAGCATCGACGCGGATGTAAAGACCTACGTGGGTGGCAATCAGATGACCGGTCAATATCCCCGTTGGGAAGCGATCATGCCTACCGACAAACGCTCGAATGTCACGGTGAATGCAGCAGATTTACTGGCTAGCCTGGAACGTTGTTTTGTAATGAGCGACGAAAGGACCTCTGCCATCGATGTCACGTTTTCTGGCGGCGAAATCACACTTCACGCCGCCGACGTGGCGCATGGCGAAGCCGATGAGACGGTTCCCTTCTCTGGTGACTTTACCGGCGAATTGCGGACGCGGATCAACGGTTCGTTTTTAAAGGTCCTTCTTCGCAAACTCGATAGCGAGCTCGTTATCGCCCTTCCTGACAACAACAGCAAAGCGCTTCTTTTTAAAGCGCAGCCGCACGAGGGCGAAACTCTTGATTACATCATCATGCCCATGCGAAGGGACTGACATGGGTAAGCATTTCAGATGGACGCCGGAGGCGTTGAAGCGCCTCCGGCAGTTAGCCGGCAAAACCACCTCAACCAAGATAGCCGCACACCTTGGATGCTCGGTTAACTCTGTCAACTGCAAGATTTCGGAACTTAGGCTACGGGGATGGCGGCACGGTGGATCACAAGCGCCGCATATAACTCTCTCCTCTTTTGACGAGTTAGAAGAACAGGAAAAGACAAAGCGCGCATCGCGAATTGAGCGCATGCAACATCTTTCGGAAAGGATCATGCAATGCAGGAAATTCCTAGCGCAGACACGCACGGCACAATGATGCAATATCGCCGCGGGTGCCGCTGCGTTCGCTGCCGGATGGCCGCCTCTGACGTTGCGCGACTTAAGCGCCAGCGCGTGAAAAATGGCACTGCCGATTTTCACGTGAGCGCGGAATTAGCTGCAGCGCACCTACGCGAGCTATCCAAAAACGGAATGGGCCTGAGAGCTATTGAGGAATGTACAGGCATCCAACGTGCGCGCTTACGGGCTATCAAGTATTGCCGGAAGCGGATCAGGCAGAGCACTGAGCAGCGGATCATGGCGCTGCATGCATCCGCAAAATCCGGCGGCGCGTGGATGTATGCCACCTTTGCCAACGCGATGGTTGAGGAAATGCTAGGGGCCGGATGGTCAAGGGCGCGGATCGCCCGTGCGATGGGAAATAAGTGCGGGCGACTTGCTTGGTATGGCCGCAAGAAAATCCGCGTGAGCACACGGGTGCGATTCAGCGCCGTTTATGAGCAGTTCAAAAGAGAGGCCGCATAACAATGGCGCTGAGAGCAGTACCGGATCACCCAAAATTCGCTGATTTGAAGGCCAGATTGAACCGCCCAAAGTACGTAGCACTCGGGTGCCTGGAGGCAATCTGGCACTTTGCCGGCCGCTTTACACCTCAGGGAAATATCGGTAAGTACACGGATCATGCCATCGAAGCTTGGGTTGAATGGGACGGCGCGCCGGGAGAGCTCATTGACGCCCTGCGCGGCGCGGGATGGATAGATACGGACCCGGTTCATCGGCTATTGGTTCACGATTGGGCGCAGCACGCGGATAAAGCCACAAAGCAATCTCTTGGCCGCGTGAAATTGAAATTCTGTGTTCCAACCGTACACACACAGGGAGAACACTTGGAACACGTTACGCCAAACAATGGCACACCGTACTCACCTCTTGTACCAGTACCAGTACCTGTACCTGTACCAGAGCCAAGAGCAAAGACTTGCACAGAGGCAAGCTCTGCGCCAGCTCTTGGGATGGACGGCAAGCCGCTATTACTCCCGCTGATCAACGGAAAAGACTGGAACGTTCCAGCCGCCGATTGCCTGGAATGGGCGGCTGCGTACCCAGCGGTAGACGTGCACGAGCAACTGCTCAAGATGCGCGTGTGGCTGGCTGCAAACCCTAAGAATCGCAAAACACCAAACGGCGTGCGGCGCTTTGTTGTGTCATGGCTGGCGCGCTCGCAGGATTCAGCACGGCCAACGGGGGGAAGCAATGGACACGTCAATCGTGGGCAGGCCCGCACAGACAGCAATCGCGCAGCCGCTATCGAAGCAGCGGAGCGTATCGCTGCTAAAGCAACTGATGGTGTTGGCTGAGGCTCGTGGCGCGGATGTGAGCGCTGAGGCTTATGAGCTCTATGCCACGGTGCTGGCCGAGTTTGCCGACGAAGACATACGCGCCGTGATTGGCGGGATGGCGCGCAGCAGGCGTGGTGAGTTTGAAAAACCTTGGCCACCGCTGGGCGATCTGATCGAGCCGTTGCGCACGATGCGCCGGCGACGGATAGAAGCCCAGCGCGCGACGGAAGACAAGGAGGCGCGGATCACGGCGTTTTGGCAGTGGGCCGATGAGTGGATGAAAGTAACCGGCAACGATGAGGCGGAGTTACTAGATCGCTTTCCAACATACAGGGGCACGAAACCGAGGGGATGACGATGGCAGATACAAGCGTAAACAGCACAACAGAGGGACCGCGCCAATGGAACTATTGCCCCGTTATGCAGTTTTTCGCGCGAGTAATCAACGTGGCGCTGATTGATTGCAAGTGCGTGTTGGCGGTGGCCTCGGTATCTCACGGGACTCTGGTTGCGTTGCCATTGTCGGGCATGGCACCTGTCGTAATCGGTCCGAAAGAGCGTCCGACTGACGAGGCATTGCTTGCCCGCGATTGGATCGCACGATCTATCAGCCCACTCGATGGCCGCCAGCGCAGGTATGTGAGTTTTCCTGAGTGCTGCGCCCAGCTCGGCGTAGATGCTGAGGCTTCGCGCTTATCGCTACTCGCGGTAATCGATGATGTTGCTGATTACGACAATGACAACGCGGATGAGCGCCTGGAAGCTCTGAGTGCGGCTGAGTTGCCGGACGATGACGAGCCTCTTTTCGATGCGCCACGGATTGTCCCGGTGCTTGATCAGCTTTCGCTGCTCGATGGTGTGATCTCGTGACGCCACAAGAGCAGAAGCAATACGACAAAGAGTGTCTTTTGGAACGCGCAGCAATTATCGAGTTTTGCGGAAACGTGCCACGTGTTGAAGCAGAGCGCATGGCAATCGAGCAATTTAACAAGCAGCGCTCTGCTGAGCGTGCCGCTAACCAAAAACAAGGATAGGTGAGAGATGAAGGGATACAAAGGGTTCAACGAAAAGCTTCAGTGCACGCCAGATGGCAAGGTGTTTCAGTTTGAAGTCGGCAAGGAATACAAGCACAAAGGCGCAGCAAAGCTATGCTCAACAGGTTTTCATTTTGTAGAAAATCCACTCGCGGCGCTGCGGTATTATCCGCCAACGGGAAGGTTTGCGGAAGTTGATGGAGATGAGGTAGCTCAAGAAACTGACGAGTCTACGAAGCGCGTTGCGAAAATCCTGCGCATCCATACCGAGATTTCGCTTTCACAGCTTATTGCCGGCGGCGTGAAGTTCATTTTGGAAAAGGTTGATTTCGTCAATGCGAAAGAATCAAACACCGGCGACGGCTCGGCGGCCACAAACACCGGCGACGGCTCGGCGGCCACAAACACCGGCGACGGCTCGGCGGCCACAAACACCGGCGACAGATCGGCGGCCACAAACACCGGCGACAGATCGGCGGCCACAAACACCGGCTACAGCTCGGCGGCCACAAACACCGGCTACGGCTCGGCGGCCACAAACACCGGCGACAGCTCGGCGGCCACAAACACCGGCGACAGCTCGGCGGCCACAAACACCGGCGACGGCTCGGCGGCCACAAACACCGGCTACAGCTCGGCGGCCACAAACACCGGCTACAGCTCGGCGGCCACAAACACCGGCTACAGCTCGGCGGCCACAAACACCGGCGACAGCTCGGCGGCCACAAACACCGGCGTCAGATCGGCGGCCACAAACACCGGCGACAGCTCGGCGGCCACAAACACCGGCGTCAGATCGGCGGCCACAAACACCGGCGTCAGATCGGCGGCCACAAACACCGGCGACAGATCGGCGGCCACAAACACCAGCTACAGCTCGGCGGCCACAAACACCGGCTACAGCTCGGCGGCCACAAACACCGGCGACAGCTCGGCGGCCACAAACACCGGCGACAGATCGGCGGCCACAAACACCGGCGTCAGATCGGCGGCCACAAACACCGGCGACAGATCGGCGGCCACAAACACCGGCTACAGCTCGGCGGCCACAAACACCGGCGTCAGATCGGCGGCCACAAACACCGGCGACAGATCGGCGGCCACAAACACCGGCTACGAAGGCTGCGCAATATCGCTTGGCATTGACGGTGTAGCACGAGGCTCGAAAGGATGCTGGTTAACGTTGGCTGAGTGGAAACAAGACAAGGAATACATCTGGCATCGCGTAGACGTTCGCACTGTCCGTGTGGATGGAAAGAAAATCAAGCCAGACACGTTCTATAAACTTCAAGGCGGAAAGTTCGTAGAAACCACCCGGGAAATGTAATCAAGGCGAGGCTCTGCGCATGCGTGGAGCCTCATCTTGCGCGAATCCTGAGATTTTCTATTCCTAGAAATGGCGGGGCAAACAAAACACTGAATTTGTTGCGTGAAATTTGCGTATAACCACAGGTTTGACCACACGATCTCAAAAGATGCCTTTATCTAACGCCAAAATTCGCGCAATCAAGCCACAGTCCAAACGCTTCATGCTCTCGGATGGCAATGGGCTGCGTTTGCTGGTTAGACCAACTGGAAAAATGGCGTGGATTTACCGGTATTCGCTCCGTGGCGCGCCCGGCGAGGTAACTTTGGGCAGATTCCCTGCCTTAGGTCTCGCCGAAGCGCGCACGAGGCGCGCAGTGCTCGCGGCGGCCATTGAAAAAGGCAAGTCTCCAGATGATTTGCGGCGCAGTGAAAAACTTGCTGCAGAGCGCGGCGAAACAGTGAGAGTCTTCGGAAATCGGTATTTGAGTGCGCACGTCTCGCGCGTACGTCAAGACGTTGCTCCGATCCGCCGCTATCTTGAACGCGATGTGTATCCGGCGATTGGAGATCGAGTGATTGCCGAGGTTACGGCAGGCGATGTACGGGAATTGATTTTCAAGCGCCTCGAAGACGGTAAGCCGCAAAGCGCCCTCGCGCTGCGCAACCTATTAAAACGCTTATGGGACTACGCGTTAGTCCGTGGCGTTGTCGATAAGAATCCGCTCGCAGCAATTCCAGCGAAGTACGTTGCAGCGGTGAGTAGCCGTACACGCTCATTGCAGCCGGCGGAAATTAGGTCTTTTTTGCGCGCTCTGAAAATCGCCAAAATCAAGCAAAAACACAAGATAGCTTTGGAGTTGATTTTGCTCACATTGACACGTAAAGGCGAGATGCGCCTTGCGCGCTGGGAAGAATTCAACCTTGACCGCGGCGAATGGGAGATTCCTGAATCGCACAGCAAGACAACTGCGCAGATTGTCTACTTAAGCCGCCAAGCTGTGGCCCTGCTGGAGCAGATCGCGCCGCCACAGCAGCGTTACGGTTGCGTTTTCCCGGCGATCAATGGCGTTGACACACCTATGAGCGCGAGCACTCTGAATCATGCGCTGAGTAGAGTGCCAGTGAAGATCAATCATTTTACGGTCCACGACTTGAGGCGCACTGCAGCTACCAACCTGAGCGAGCAAGAGTACAGCGCTGATTGGATAGAAAAGGCTCTCAACCACAAAATTAAGGGCGTACGAGGCGTATACAACCGCGCGCAGTATGCCAAGCAGCGCGCCGGAATGCTTCAGGCATGGGCCGATTGGCTGGAGGGATTATGCGTGTAAATTGGCGCGGTTTTCAAGGTGGACTGCACTCTGAGGATGTGAGGACGCTGCGGATCGGGCGCAGTCTGGAGTCTAGGCTGTAGGCGATTGCCATGCCGAATGATCAGATTCCCAAACGGGCCAGCGTCCAAGCCTATTGTTATGAGGTGAGTATCGAATAGCGCAAGATGAAGTGACAGGCCGCAAAGGCTATGCGATGGATGGTCCCTCAGCGGCTTTTGGCTCGTCGGGTCCTTCCGCCATCAGCGCCGCTACGGGTGACGCGCCACCCCACGTGTGCCCTAGCGCCAGCGTTTTTGTGCGTTTGTTCCGGTTCCGCAAGTATGGCCAAAGACGAAAACTCGAAAAGCTTTGCCGTAATGAGCGTTGTGGATGTTGCGGAACTGCTTGGGGTGACGGATCGGGGAGTTCGTAAGTGGATTAAAGAGAAAGGTTTACCTGCTAAGCCTGATCCTCGCGGCTTCATCCTCGATTGGCCATCCGTTCTGCGCTGGTATGTCGAGTACAAGATCGCTGAAAACGGCGGAACTGGCGGAACTGGAGCCCCCGGAACGGCCGGAATTGAGCCTGTGGAGGACTACGATCAGGCGCTCGCTCGGAAGACGCGCGCAGAGGCTGATCTCAAAGAGCTCCAACTTGCCCGTGAGCGTAGCGAGGTGGCGGCCATCGCCGACGTTGAGAAGGTGATGAGCAATTCCGCTAAATCGATACAGACATTGCTTTTAGCTCTAGCATCCAGTCTAACTCCAAAGCTGATCGGCGTCACGGATCGCAATAAGATTTTCGCGGAGATAGATCGCGCGGTGCGCGCCGCTCTTGGGAACCTCCCAAACGTCAACGCCGTTCGCGAAGCGCGCAAGGAAGCCGTCGAGGAAGACTCCGAATGATCTATGCCTCTGTGTGCTCCGGTATCGAAGCGGCCACGGTGGCCTGGCATTCGCTAGGCTGGCAGCCGCGCCTCTTTGCTGAGATCGATAAATTTCCCAGCCTGGTGCTGGCTCATCACTACCCACAGGTGCCCAATGTCGGCGACTTCACGAAGATCACAAAAGAGCAATGCGGACCAATTGACCTGCTTGCCGGCGGAACCCCCTGCCAGGACTTCAGCATCGCCGGACTTAGAGCGGGAATGGCAGGAGAGCGCGGCCACCTCACAGTTGAGTTTGCTCAACTTGCTGGCCGTCTACGGCCCCGCTGGCTGGTATGGGAGAACGTGCCCGGCGTCTTGTCAATCGAGGGGGGGGCAGCCTTTGGAACCTTCCTCGGGATGCTGGGGCAACTCGGGTATGGGTTCGCCTACCGAGTTCTTGACGCTCAATACTTTGGAGTTCCACAGCGCCGCCGGCGCGTCTTCGTTGTCGGACATTTTGGAGACTGGAGACGTGCCGCCGCAGTACTTTTTGAGCGCCACAGCATGTCGGGGGATACTCCGCCGCGCCGCGAAGCGGGGCAAAGTATTACCGGAAGCCTTGCAGCTCGCACTGCGGCCGGCGGCGGCCTAGGCACTGACTTTGAGTGCATGGGGGGGGTAATTCCGCAGTATGGGGGTATCTTTGACGACGCAATAGCTCCGGCGTTATCTGCATCTGGGCATGGAACGTCTCGCGCCGGAGATTCGCGCGGTCAAGACTGCCTGATTGCTAGTACTGGCGAAGTTTCACACTGCCTGAACGGGGGGGGCATGCGCCGTCAGGACTACGAAACAGAAACGCTGATCTCACACTCGCTGCGCGGAGGTGGCTTTGACGCGAGCGAGGATGGCACCGGAAGAGGTACGCCGCGGATGGCCGCTCGCCGCCTCACTCCGCGCGAGTGCGAGCGCCTGCAGGGCTTTCCCGATAACTACACGCTCATCTCACCCAAGACGGCAGATGCCCCGCGCTATAAAGCACTCGGCAACAGCATGGCGGTGCCAGTCATGTGTTGGATCGGTGAGCGCATTGCAATGGTGGATGCGCTATGAGTGGAGCTCGCCAGGCCTACGCCACATCCTCAGAGGGTATGAGCGCCCTGAGCGCCGCCGTAGAGCGCTCACTGAAGCTGTACGAGCCGCCGCCCAATCTCACACTCTCTCAGTGGTCAGACCGGTACGCATACATCCCCAAAGAGGCAGGCGCGTTTCCCGGCAAGTTCCATACTGACTTTGCGGAGTATCAGCGTGGCCTGCAGGACGCCATCACCGATCCTGACGTTGAGACAGTGGTGATGATGCTGTGCGCGCAATCCGGTAAGACACAGGCAGAGCTTAATGCGGTTGGCTTTTATAGCCACTGGGAACCATCGCCGATTCTCTTCGTGCAGGCGTCTCTTGCCGAGGCCGAGAAATTCTCGAAGAATCGCATCGCCAAGATGATTCGCGACACTCCGATGTTGCGCAAGGTGTTCCCTTCCCCTAAGACGCGCGATAGCGGCAACACTCTGCTCAATAAGGAATTCATGGGCGGTGTGCTGATCCTCGCCGGAGCTAATGCGCCGGCCGGTCTGGCATCTATGCCGATCCGCATCCTCATTATGGATGAGGTAGATCGCTATGAGGAGAGCGCCGGCACTGAAGGCGATCCGTGCGATCTGGCAGGCAAGCGCACGACTACATTTTGGAACCGCAAGAAAATCCTCTCTTCCACGCCAGGCATTAAGTACAAGAGCCGCATCGAAAAGGCGTATCAATCCAGCGATCAGCGTAAGTATTTTGTGCCATGTCCGCACTGTGGGGAGATGCAGACGTTGGAGTGGAAACGGCTGCATTGGAAGACGCAGGACATGGGGCCCACAAGCCGCCCGCGCGTAACAGAGTGGCACTATGTGTGCGTCAACGGCTGCGTGATCGAGGAGCAGAGTAAGTACGACATGATCCGCCACGGTAAGTGGCGCGCTACCTCTGTGAGCCATGATGGCAAGACGGCCGGATTTCAACTCAACGCGCTGTACTCGCCGGTAGTGGATTGGCTCAAGCTCATCCATGAATGGCTGGATGCCAAGGGAAGCCTCGAAGCGATGAAGGTGTTCATCAACACCAACCTCGCCGAGACCTGGGAGATTCGCGGCACGGGCGCAGATGTTCACGATCTCGAAAAGCGAGATCGCTTTAGCCGCGAATTGCTTCCCAGTGGAGTGTTGTTCTTGACCGCCGGCGTTGACGTGCAGGATAACCGGCTGGAGGTATCGATATGGGGATGGGGCCTCAATGATGAGCGTTGGGTGATCGATCATCGCGTGTTTCCCGGTGATCCGTCACTGCCTGACACCGATCCCGGCAGTCCGTGGGCGGCTTTGCGTGATTACCTTTTACTGTCGTGGGAGCATACGGGCGGCGGCGAAGGCGCGCGCTTATTGATGCACGTTGTCTGCGCTCTGGTTGACTCGGGCGGTCATCATACAGAACGGGTATACGAATTCACGCGCAAACACGAGTTGCGCCGCTGGCACGCCATCGTGGGCCGCGCCGGCATCGGTAAGCCGCTCGTGGGCACGCGCAGCGAGGTCGGACCTCACAAGACACCGCTGTATACCGTGGGTGTGGACACGGCCAAAGAGGACATATTCACGTCGTTTCGTGTCAAAGAGGTTGGCTCTGGATATTGCCACTTCAGCGACGATCTGCCGCCCGAATACTTCCGCCAGGTGACAGCGGAAAAGATGGTGACCACGGTCCGCGATTTTCAGACCACAATGGTCTGGAAGAAAACAAGCGAGCGTAATGAAGCGCTGGATTGTGCTGTGTATGCGCGGGCGGCAGTAGCCGTGCTTCGCCCCAACTTCCGCCAGGTCGCCGCGAATCTGTTCAAGGCAGTTGAGAAGCGCCGCGCGCAGCGCAACCCTACACCCGCAAAGGTGACGCTCGGCGCGCCGGAAGAGAAAGCCGTCGCGATTAATGAGGACGAAGCTCGGCATAACCGGGAAGAGATTCACAAAGACGAAAAGGCCGCAGCGGAGAAGAAACGCAAAGAGCTCTATGGTCACACCCACGAACCCTTGAAACCCGCGCCGGAGGACTCTGGCCGCCCCCGGCCCGCGAATTTTCCTCGCTCGCGCCCTAGACCTGGATTTGTCGGGGGATGGCGGTGAGCTAACGAGCGCTATTTGCCACTAAATTAGCATAAATGGTGCTTAATTCAGCTTGACTGATACTTGTAACGTACGATGCGCGCGTGCCCAAGTTGGCGCGCTTTCTCGTTTTCGCGGCACTAATAGATCGTGAGCACCTTTCCGATTGATTTCGATCCTCTCGCGATCCCTGATCCTCCGCAACCTGAGCCGCGAGAGATTCGCGCCGGCGACACGGTAAAGTGGCAGCGACCGTGGAATGACTATCCGCCTACCGATCCGGCCGGGTACTCGCTCAGTTATGCCATCGTGGGCCGCGCTGCCACTTATGCGGTGAACGGCGGCATGGTGACGGCAGGGCCTCAGAATTTTGAGGTGATTGTGCCGGCGGCCACCACGGCCGCATGGTTGCCGGGCTGGTATCGCTGGCAGGCATATATCGGCGATACGGCTGGAAACCGATACACCATCGCCGAGGGAAAGCTGCAGGTTTTGCCTAATCTGCAAGCGCAAACTACTGGCTTCGATGATCGTGAGCCGGATGAGATAGTCCTCGACAATATCAACGCCATGATCCTGGCAAAGAGCACGCAGGATGTAGAGAGCTATCGCGTGTTCGAGCGCGAGCTGCGCCTTTATTCGTGGGCAGACGTGCTCAATGCAAAGTCTGTCTATGAAGAGCGTGTGCGTGCGATCCGCATTCGCCGCGGAGAAAAACTCCCCAAACGAACCATTGGAGTGACTTTCAATTATGGCTATTGAGGCGCTTGACCTGACAGAAGCCAAAATGGCAGTGGCCGCGCGCTATGCCGCATTGGCGCGGAAGAGCGGGCCGGTACAGTCCGGGTCGCGCCTTTTCTCGGCCGCGCAGATGGGCCGACTCACGTTCGATTGGGCGATGTCTATTCTTTCGCGAGATCAGAAGTTGTGGACCGATCTGCGTAAGTTGCGTTCTCGCTCGCGAGAGCTCGCCGATAATGATCCAACTGCGGCCAAGTTCTTATCGCTCTGCGAAGCCAATGTGATCGGCAAGCATGGCGTGCGGATGCAGCCGCAAGTCAAGAATTTGCGGGGCAATGGATTAACCGATGCGCTCAATAAGCAGATCAAGGATGAGTGGGGTAAATGGTGCAAGGCCGGCAACTGCACCGTTGATGGCAAGCAGAGCTTTGATGAGCTAGAACGCCTATTGATTCGCACTGCGGCGATGGACGGCGAATTCATTGTCATTAAGCGGGCCGTCAGTAATCCGTGGGGATTCTCGCTGCAGCGCATGGATATGGATCAGCTAGACCACACATTCTTTTTGGAGCAGACGACGCGCGGCACAGAGATTCGCATGGGCGTTGAGGTTGACAAAGATATGCGCCCAGTTGCATATCACCTGTGGAACCGTCATCCAAATGAGTGGAGCGCGCGGCCTAATGACCGCGTGCGCGTGCCGGCGGATATTGTTGTCCACGCCTTCCGTATGGACTCGGCATCACAGACACGTGGTGTGCCGTGGATGGCTCCCGCAATGTTTCAGATGAACATGCTGCGCGGATACATGGAGGCCGAGGTGACGGCTGCTCGTGTAGGCGCGTGCCAGATGGGTATTATCACGTCGAAAAATGGCGCAGGGGAGTATACGGCGGAAGAGCGCAATGCCGACGGAACAATTGATATGGAGGCTACGCCTGGCGGATTCCTGAACATTGGAGCCGGCCATGAGTTTAGCGAATTCAAGCCGGACCACCCGAATACTGCGTTCGGCAACTTCGTGAAAGAGGTAAAGCGCGGCATCGCGGCAAGTCTCGGCGTCTCTTATAACTCTCTGGCCGAAGATTTGGAGAGCGTCAATTTCTCCAGTATTCGCGCAGGCTTACTCAATGAACGTGACATGTGGCGCGTGAGACAGAAATGGATGATTGAAACATTCCATAAACCTGTGTTCGCGCAATGGCTGGAAAATTCCGTATTAGCGGGCCGGATTGATATTGGTGCACGCGATATAGATACGGTGATCGAGCAGATCAAGTGGCATCCGCGCGGCTGGCCGTGGGTCGATCCCGTTAAGGATCAACAGGCCAATGCCTTGGGCGTACAGAACGGGTTTACGACACGTCATCGCCTGGTAGCTGAAACGGGCTACGACTTCGAGGATACGCTTGACGAGCTCGCCGAAGAAGAAAAGATGATCAACGCCCGCGGTCTTAAGTTGGGAACCGACGCTAAAGGCGTGGCCGATGCGCCGGAGGACTCGAAAGAGGGCGATGCGGAAAAGTCGAAAGGTGGCTCTGGCGGGTCTGTTTGAGAATTACAGACCAACACGCACATGGAAAGTCCGCGAAATTAGCGGGCTTTTCTGTTTCGCGCGCATAACTGAGCTATGAGCAATGAGAAGCGTATTCCCGCGTCACTGCCCGTGCAATTTCGCGCGGCGACTGTAGAGAGCGTGGATACGGAAAAACGCACCGTGACGTTTGCGCTTACCTCTGAGCAGCCGGTGCAGAGGTGGTGGGGCGCGGAGATTCTTGACCACAAACCGGCGTCGATTCGGCAAGATCGGCTCAAGCGTGGCGTGCCCTTGCTGTTCGGTCATGACACGAATCAGCATATCGGCCGTATCGAAAGTTACGGAATCAAGGATGGCAAGCTCACCGTAACTGCGCGCTTCGGTAATTCTGCGCTGGCGGATGAGAAGTTCCGCGATGTGCAGGACAGAATTCTTGTAGATGCCAGTGGCGGATACATCATCCACGCTTATCAGCTCGAAAGCAGTGATGACGAAAAAGGCGAAACCTATCGGATCACCGATTGGGAGCCGGTAGAGGGTTCCCTTGTGCCTATCCCCGCCGATCCCACCGTTGGCGTGGGCCGCGAACTGCCGAAAGGCACGCCTGTCTATCCTGCGCGCCGCCTTGGCTTGCAGCGCGATAACGATGATGACGATTGCGAGTGTGATTGCCCTGAGTGCGAGGCGGGTAACTGCGCAGACTGCAGTGATGCGGATTGCGACGATCCCAATTGCCGATGCGCCGATGCGCGCGCATTAAAAACCCCAACCATTAACCCGGCTCCGGCCGAGAATTCGGAGAATCGCAGCATGTCCACACCTGCCACCTCCGCCGGTACTCCGGCGATTGAAGTAAGCAATAACGATGCAATCGTTGCGGAGCGTTCCCGTGTCGCGGAAATCAGCGACCTGGCCGCGCGCTACCCCAAGCAGATCACCCGCGATCAGGCGGAGAAGTTCATCAACGATGGCACTGCGGCCGCCAGCGTTCGCAAGCACATCCTTGACGTGCAGATTGACAATGCCAAGGCCAATGAGGTACGCAATCTCAACATCGCGGGATTGTCGGAGAAGGAAAAGGAGAATTACTCGATCCTGCGCGCCCTGAGCACCGCCGCGATGGGGAACCGCTGCTTTGAGCTGGAAGTGCACGAAGAGATCAGCAAGAAACTCGGCCGCTCGGCGCGCGCCACGTCTGCCGGCGAAGGCATCTTCATCCCGATGGACATCAAGATGCGCGCCAGCGATAACGAACGGGCAATGCGCGGTTCTGGCATGTATGGCATGAGCCAGCGCACGGGCCTAGATTCGAATAGCGGCGCTACCGGCGCGAACACCATCTTTACCGAGTACGTTTCGCTGATCGAGCTGCTCCGCAATAAAATGAAGGTCCGCGCACTGGGCGCAACTGTGCTGAGCGGCTTGCAGGACACCATTGCGTTTCCAAAGCAAGCGACGGCAGGCACTGCAACCTGGGTGGCTGATAACCCCGGTGCGGATGTTGCGGATTCCAACCTCACGTTTGCACAGATCAGCCTCTCGCCCAAGCTCATCCAGAGCACCACGGGATTCAGCCGTAAGCTGCTTCTGCAGTCTTCCGTGGACGTCGAGGCGCTTGTGCGCAATGATCTGACGCTGATCACCGCACTTGCAATCGATCTGGCCGCGCTCAACGGCACTGGCTTGAACAATCAGCCGCTCGGCATCTTCGGGCAGACCGGTGTGGGGTCGGTGCTCACTGCCAATGCCGCGCTCTCCAAGTCTCCGTTCGTGGATATGGAAACGCTGGTTGCGAATGCCAACGCGGATGAGCTTGGCCCGATGGCTTATCTGATGACGCCGAGTGTGCGCGGCAAGCTCAAAAAGACTCCCGAGCTGGGTAACACCATCGCGCTTCCGATCTTCTACAAGGGCGAGGTGAACGACTATCGCGCCGAGGTTTCCAAACAGGTGCCCACGTTCGCCATTACCACTCCAACCAACTACACCGGCCACGGCATTGTGTTTGGTGCGTGGAATCAGCTCTTGGTTGGCGAGTGGGGCGCTCTGGAAGTGATCGTTGATCCGTATCGCCTCAAGAAACAGGGCATGATCGAAGTTACCACCTATGACACGTGCGATGTGAACGTGCGCCACCCCGAAGCGTTCGCGGTTTGCACGGATGCCAACCCGCTGAGCTAATCGCCGGCCTCACATTACAACCAACGCAGAGCAACACGCACCGCGCCATTTACTCAAACCTGAGATGTGGCGCGGTGCTTAACCCGAGAAAGGTGATGCGATCATGCCAGTTGAGTTTGTCAAGGTGACACCTGGAAAGGTGCGCAAGGTGAAGATTACCGCCGCGACCCGCGTGTGTGGCCGCCATGTGGATGAGGGTCAGACCGTAGAAATTCCTGAGAGCGATGCATACACCCTCGTGCATATGGACAAGGCAGAATTTGTGACAACTGCGGCCAAGTCTGAGAAATAGGTGGGTCGAATCATGCTCACCGCGTATCAAGATCGAATGCTGACTCCTGTAAGCGAGGAATGCGATGGGAAAATCTGTAAACCGCGTGACGTTGTTAGGGAATGTGGGCAACCCTCCCGAAACGCGCACGTTGACAAAGAGTGGAACGTTGCTGACGACGGTCTCCATAGCTACCAACGACCGATTCAAGCAGGGTGATGAATGGAAAGATCGCACTGAATGGCATTCGGTGCTCTTCTACGGCCGCCTGGCGGAGATCGCACGCGACTACCTGCGTAAGGGTTCAAAGGTGTACGTGGAAGGCCGCCTGCGCACGGATAGCTGGGAAGATGACCATCAGCAAAAGCGCTGGCGCACAAACATCGTGGCCGCCGATCTGGTGTTGCTAGACGTGCGCGATAGCAGGCCGCCGGAGACTCCTACGGAGGCGCTAGACGATGATGTTCCGTTCTAGCGATCTTGCGATGATGTTCTCGGCTTTTGGTGTGGATGTGCAGTACGGCTCCGCAACCGCTAAAGGCATCTTCGATCAGCCCGAGGTGATCCGCCTGGCCGATCACGGCTTTGGCGGCGTCGAGGCTGCTAATCCGGCCATCAAGCTTCCGTTTAACGCGTTCGCGCCGATGCCAGCAAACACCGAAGTGCTCGTGGTGGACGGCGAGACATACACCGTCATCGATCACACCGCAGATGGTGATGGTGCAATCGTAACCTACGCGCTGAAGGGGCCAATATCGTGAGCGCAACGATTCAGTCTCAGGTGCTTGACGCAGCGGTTGCGCTGCTTAACACTGCCGGCGCGGGCATGGCTCCAATGGTCAATGCCTATCGGACGCGCGTGGAGGCGTTTGAGGCCGCACAACTACCCGCCTGGAATGTGATTCCAGATGAGGGCGAGCCTGATCCGGCAAAGTCCTACTCAGGCGCAACGGCGCACGTGTTTCGTTTTTGCGTGCGTTGCACAGTATCTGTCAATAATCAGGCAGACAAAGCCGCCGATCCGCTGTATGCGGCTGCTGTGACTGCTCTGTTGAGTGATCCCACGCTGGGCGGACTCGTGCTGTTTATCCGTGAAGGCGCGCAGAAGTGGGAAAGAGACGGCACGGCGGCTAACGATAACCTCGCGCTCGTGGTGACGTTTGAAACCGAATTCGCGACAGCTCGCACCAATCCGACAGTTGCGATGCCATAACAGGCCAAAGGAGGCCTAACGATGACCGCACCCGCAGCAACACGACTTACCGGCGATCTCGCACAAACGTCCACGGGATTGACCGGCTCTGAAACGCAGTTGATCGGCCTGCAGGAATGGACGATTGACCGCAAGCTCAAGACGGTGGACTCAACCACAACCGACGATGCCGGCAATGAAACCTCACTCGCCTCAACGGTGAGTTGGACGGCTAGCGCCAAGTATGCCTACATCGACGCCGATCCTTCGCAGGCCGCGCAGATTTTCAACGGCATTTCCAGCGGCCAGAGCGCAGTGCAGTGGAATTTCTTCCCGGATGCTGTGTTGGGCCGGGGCGCATGGAGCGGCAAAGGATACATCGATAGCTACAAAATCACGGGCGGCGTTGGCAAGATGTTCGCCGTCGATGTGACGATCAAGGGAACTGGCCCGCTTGCGTTCGGTGCGCAGCTCGTGCCGGCGGCTGGCGTAGCTGAGGACTAAGGGCGACTTTACCGAGGGAAGGGCGGTTCCTTTGCCGGGGCCGCCCATTTTTTAGGGGGATCAAATGGAAAACATAGAGTCCAAGTTTATTGGCGAGCAGCCTGATCTCGCCCGATTCTTTATCCCGGTAGAGTTGGATCGTCCTCGCGTGCTCGCTTTCGACAGCCGTGCGACTTTTCTTGTGCATCAGAAATATGGCAATCGGTTCCTGCTGGAGTTATACGAACGAGACCCGGACGCGCCGGAGCCAGAGAAAGGCAAGCCGCACACACTGCGCTTGCGCTCACATGACACACTGGTATTCTTTTTGTGGGCGGCGCTACAGCGTGATGCTCGCTGCGCGCAAGAGGTGCTTAGTTTAGAGCAGGCCGCCGATCTGATTGCACCTGACACTATAGGGGAACTGGCTGGATCGCTCGCGCTCGCGCTCGCGGCCACCCGGCGGCCGCACAAGGCCGAACCAAAAAACGCCTAAAGGGTCGCGGCTCACGCCGGCGGCCCAAATCGATAGCGGATCAGGAATGGGATTGGGAAGCTGCCCAGCGCCGCGCCTACAGCCTCCACAGGCTCACGCCGTCCGAGTTTTGGGGCATGACACCCCGCGAGTGGTGTCTGCTTGAAGACGGGGCAGCCGAGGCTGAGCAGCGGTATCTGCGCATAGCCACGCGCATGCTTTCTCCGCTCATTTCTGCAACTGCGGGCCAGTCGTTTCCGCCATCGAGCGTGGCCGCCGCCGCGGGTATGGGGTTGATTGCTTCGCAATTGCTCGATGAAGAGAAATCCTCTGATACTGCAAATAGCGGTGTTTCTGCGCAGCGAGCCGCAGCGCGGCGATACAAGGTCATGATGCGCAAGATTGCCAGGCGCGCAAAGAAAGGCAAGTAATGCCAGGAATTGTCATTCAGATCACCGGTGATGGTGCGGGCGCTGCTGAGGCTATGCGCGTGATTGAAGAGCGCATGCAGGAAACAGCGAAGCGCGGCGAAGAGATGAGCAGCCGCTTGGAGGCTGCCGGAGAGAAGTTGCGCTCAGCCTTCGAGATGGTAGGTATCGGTGTAGGCATTGAGCAGGCTATCGACAAAATGAAAGAGATGGTGAATCAGTCGATAGAGTTAGGTGTGGAGCTCGGGCACCTGTCAGAGCAGACCGGAATCAGCGCCGAGAATTTGTCTACGCTCAAATATGTGAGCGATCAGAGCGGAGTAAGTTTTGAGTCTCTGTCAAAAGGATTCAAGAAACTATCGACCGATCTATTTGAAATCGGAAACGGCGCAAAAGAGCCGCTGCAGGCATTCAACGCTATCGGGATAAGCGAAAAGCAGTTGACTGCAACGGGCGGCGATCTATTTAAGGTGATGGAACTTGTAGCGCAGCGTTTTCAGACGATGCCGGATGGGGCCACAAAGAATGCAGTGGCAACACAGCTCTTTGGCCGCGCCGGTCAGGAGCTTATCCCAATTCTGAATGAAGGCTCTGATGGGCTTGAGGAGTACCGCAAAAAGGCTGAAGCTCTCGGAATCGTCCTCGATAAGAGCGGCATCGAGAAGATGGAGGGATTACATAAGAGCCTTGTGGACGTGAAGGCGGCTTTTGAGGGTGCCGGGTTGAGCATCACAAACGCACTCGCGCCAGCGTTGCAGGCTCTCGCCAGAGAGACACTTGAAGTACTGGGCATAGGTAATGGCCCGCATGGCGGAGATTTTGGAGCCGGAATTCAGGCAATCGACGATTGGGCGGATGAGTGGGTACACGCAATCGCTCGCATTATGCCGGCGCTTGCCGGTCTTGGAGATCAGTTCGATAAGGCATTTCCAGGTGACACTTCAGATGTGCGTGCACGCCGCCGTTCGGGAAATATTAAGCAAGATTTAGATTATTTCAATCAGCCAGCTCAACGCGGCGCAGGAGATAGCGATCGTGCAATACATGATGACGGAATGGTCACTATTCCTCTTTCTCAAACAATTTTGCAGTATCGCATGGCGCAACTAAATGCGCTGATCGCCTCAAATAAAGCCGATCAGATTGCAGCCGAGCAGGCTACAGAGGATGCGGCAAAGGCCCAGCAGGATACCGCCGAAAAAGTAGCTATGCTCGATGCATTTAAGACGCAAACACCAAGCGTACGCGTCGATCCTGACGCCTATAAGCAACAGGCGCTTATGGCAGAGATACAGCGCCGCGTACAGGAGCAGGAAGATGAAAACGCTGAAGGGGCGGCTAATAAAAGCGGGCTGAATGCTGAAGCTGCACGCCAGGCGGCGGGAACAATTGGAAGCTTCGCAGATCAACTTACCGATCAAGCGGTTCGTGGAAAGCTTAGCTTCAAGAGCCTTGTGGATTCGGCTATTTCTGACTTAGAGCGATTTGCCATGAAAGTCATGGAAGAGCGCGCGCTGATTCCGGCGCTCAACTCGCTGTTTGGGCTGGGAGCTGGCGCGGGTGCTGCAGCGAATGCGCCAAGCTCGTATGCGGATGTAATGAGTACGGACACTGGCCTGCAGATTCCAATGGATGCCGGCGGTGGAGATATTGCCGATGGCGGCATGGCGGTTGTGGGTGACGGTGGAGACGGATCAGGATCAGAGCTGTTTGCACCAAAAGGGCCTGGCACTATACTTCCACACGATGTTCTTGAGGGTGTAGCTAAGGGTGGCGGATCGCGCGGTGGTGCGCCTAGCGTGATGATCAATAATGTAAATAATTCGAGTCAGCCGGTGGAGATGAAGCAAGGAGGTACGAGTTGGGATGCCGATGCCAAACAATTCATCATCCACACCGTATTGGAGGATATGGCCAGCGGGGGTGCTCTAGCTCAAGCGCAGGGCGGAACGCGATAAATCTAATTACATCCAAGGTTGTCTCTGATCTGCAATAGGCGCAGTGGATACTGCCGTCTGCGCCGCTTTAACTTTTCCGCTGGCCGCCCAAGCTAGGGCTACTACCCATCCTATAAACGTCCATCCGAGAAATATATTGACCACCGCAATACCGGCGGTGGCTTCACAGTTTCGGTGGGCCGCAACAGCAAGTGGCATAATGTACGCAATCATCGCCAGTGAAAACAAGATCGCCCCGAACATAGATTACTCCTGAAAGCGATCACAGCTTAACACGCAACCCGCTGCCTCGCAAGAGATCATTGCCGATGGTCTCGATAGCCGCATTCCTAAAGTTATCTCCGAAGCGGGCCTGCACTACATCTTGCACTGTTTGGAGCATAGGAAAGATCGCCTTGAGATGCGCCTCGGGGATCAGAACGTACAGAGGATAGGCGCGCTTATCCGTGATGTACCGGCCATATATGGCAGGGCTCCCACCTGGCAGTCTCTGTAAAAAAAACACCATACCGCGAATAGCCGCAGACTGCCCGCGCAGGCCGCCGCGCCGTGTTTGACGCTTACCGCCAAGCTCGGCATACTGCAGCATCGCCTTAGGGCGCAGCTCATCGGGAATCACGCCTGGACACATCCTGCGCAAGTAGGTAGTTGGCACTGCGCGGTGCATGCGGCCACCTACAGGTACTCGCTCGCCGCCGCTCTGCTGATCCCCTAAGAAATCCGGTGCGCCCGTCTTCCGATTACCCGTGTCGGTAAAGACTTCGGCTACAAGTGCTGTTTTTTGCGCAGGCTTAATTCTTGTGTTGCGCGTCACCCAATCGTTGCGGAGTTTGAACACGCGGCGCTCCACGTCTACCGTGGCGGCCCGAGCGTCCTGCGCTGTCTTGGTAAGCGCCCGTGCGATTGTCCACGGCAACTGCTCGCGCCTCAGGCCGCCAAATGCGGCCATCGGCCCACTGATGTCTACCTTCATACCGAGGATCGCCATACCTCAAGTATGCGCCGATTGGCGCGCTTTACGCGCCTAGCCGCACGCTGAAAAGGTGAGCACGTATCCCGCATTCCCTGAGATTTCGCGCGCCTTCTCTCTCAAGCAGAGCGAGCAGTCGGTTGACCCAACTCTTCGTGATCCGATGGAAAACGGGATGGAGACAACGCGCGCCCGTTCGACACGCCAGCGCCGGACATTCAACATGTCCATCGATCTGATTGGTGAGGCAGACAAGCAGACGCTCGATACGTTTTTCACGGACATGAAAGGCGGCTCTGCCTTCGGCGCGCTTCCCTTCACCGTTACCGATCCGCGTTATCAGCTCAACCCGCAAACATACTTAGTGCGCTTTGCCTCGCTTCCCAAGTATGTCGATTGCGGGTGGATAGGGCCGGACGATCAAACGCCGACAGGATACCGCTGGAATTGCACATTTCAAGTGAGGGAGATATGAAAGCGCTCTTCCTTGTAGGAAAATTTATCGCTGAGACTTCAGAAGGAATCGCATGGGAGTTTCAAGGGGTATTTAGTTCGCGCGAAAAGGCGATTGCAGCGTGCCGGACGCCAATGTATTGCATCATGCCTATCGAACTCGACGCGGACATTCCTGATGCACCGCATGAGTTTCCGATCTGCGAGTACCCGCTTGCGGAGATGCGCATATGAGCACCACGCGGCCGCCATTTTCTCTCTTGTCTGTGATGGCGAACATCGAGCGCCACAAGATCGCCAGCGGTGAGCCGTGGCTGTTGCTGATGCAGATCGTGTGGCCTGGCCAGGCAGCGCCCGGCGTGACTACTCAAACAATCTGCTTTGTGCGCGATGTGAGCCCGTTCACGTTTGATTGCGGTGATGGGAATGGCCCGCAAGTGTATCAGCCCTTCAACTTCTCTATGGGGGAGCTAAAGATCGGCAGTGATGGCAGCATGCCGGAGGTGACGATCACCGCCTCGAACGTCATGCGCGTACTGCAAGGTGTGATCGAGGAATACGGCGGCGTGGTAGGGGCTGATCTCTTTCTGTATGCAGTGAACACGGCTAACCCGGCCGGTGAGCCCGATCTCGCCTTGCAGTTCACGATCAAGCAGACCGTATGCAACGCCAAGACGGTGCAAATCAAATGCGGAGCGGCCAGCCCCCTACGCCGCCTCTTTCCGATCTTCAAGTTTTTTCCGAATAGTTGCCAGTGGCAATACAAGAGCCCGCAGTGTGGATACACCGGAGCGATGACGACATGCTCTAAGACGATTGATGGCGCGACGGGTTGTAAGGCGCACTTTCCCGGCCAGACGCTTCGCGGCTTATTCTTTCCCGGCATCGATACGAACGGCATCAGTGCCGCTGGAGTTGTATGAGTCGCCTCGTTCAGGCCGTAGTCAAACCCCTGCGCGCTGCGCCCACTACGGCCCGCGTGTCGTTCGAGTCTGCGCGGCAATCGCTCGGCGGTCATGCAATACCCCAAAATGTCTACTCCGATCTCTTAGGTAAACCGTTTGCACCTTCGGCGCGGGGCCCCGAGAGCTTTGATTGTGTTGGGATAGCACTGGAGATCGCAAAGAGGCTGGGTAAGCAATTGCCGGCCTTCGTCTCAAGCGAGGCCGAGCTGCACGCACAGCTTGGCGCGGGCAATGCGTCCCTAGCCGATCTCCCGCAGATCGCACGCCCCGTGCCGGGGTGCATTGTCCTGCTGCGCATCTCTCCATCGGAGCACCACGTAGCGTTCATGATCGATGAATACCGCATGATCCACACCATGAAAGGCATCAATTGCTCGATAGAGCGCATTAACTCCAGCCTGTGGCAACGTAGGGTTATAGGCTTCTATCGCCTGTAACTGCCAAGGTTGAGGGTGTTAAGTGAGCGCTGAGATTATTCCGTTTCAATCGTACGATACAAAGGTTGCGGCGGAGACAAAAGATGCCGCTGCGCTTGCTTCGCTTATTCATCTTGTTCGCGTGCAAAACGCGCTGATGCCATCGGCATCGCGGTCCGAGCAATCGTTGCTGTGGGAGCAATGCAAGACTGTAGCAAACTACCTCGACGAGGCATTGCGGCCGGAATGGCGTCTCTTGTCGGTATCGCTCAACGGCCGTATTCTTTCCGCCGTCGAGCGTGAGCACGTGTTACCGCGCGCCGGCGATTGGATTGTAGTAACGCCACAGGTGCAAGGCGGATCGGTATGGCGCACGCTTGCACAGGTGGCCGTGATGGCGGCCGCCGTCGCGGCTACAGTGTTCTTGGGGCCGGAATTCGCGACGCTGTTCGGTGTCTCGATGGCAATGGGCCAGGCTATGGCCGCCGTCACTGCCGGCCTGATCAGCATCGGCGGCAATCTCCTGATCAACACATTCATGGGGGCAACGCCCGCGAGCCGCGCTCAAACCCCGAGTTGGGCATTCGACGGGCCGCAATCACTCGCTCAGCCTGGCATCGTAATTCCAAAGGGATACGGGACTTTCCAGCCTGGCGGCAACGTCATCGCATCCTTTGTTGACGTAGAAGGCTCGAACCAATACATCAATGCGCTCATGTGTTACGGTTTTGGGCCTGCGCGCAGCATCTCGGCTATCCAGATCAACGGCAAAGATATTGGCACGTATCAGAATGCGCAGTATTGGATACGTCTCGGCACAAACGATCAGACTGCGATCCCCGCCTTTAATCGCATCGTAAATGGATACCCACAGCAAGTGCAGGTAACGTGCGCTGGCGGTCCTGTGGTCGTTCCGGGAACGGGTGATCTAACCCAAGCCCTGCAGGTTGATGTGCAGTTTCCTGTGGGCGTGTATTACGTGTCGGGGGCCGGCAATAATCTCCCATGCAAAGTGATCTACAAGGTGGAGTATGCGGTCAGCGGTACAGGTGCCTGGAAATCTGTTCTCCAGCCGAACGAAACGCAAGACGTTGTGATCTATAACGGCGATGGCACTGTTTCTGATTCCACGCCGAAATGGGGGTTGATGTGGACTGGATGTGCGCCTAACTCGGGAATCGTGCTTAAGGCGGACAATGGATCACATAAGCCCGGCGATCCCGGCAGTGTCACAGAGGACGTGACGCTCTATAACCCGGACGGATCGCACACCACAAGTAGCCAGACGTTTCAGGGCGAGTGGCAGCCGATTGATACGACGATCAATCAGGTTCTCGTCAACAGTTGGATGGATGGCTGGGTACAGTACGTCAACGATACGACGCAGGCTGTTTACAACCGCACATCGATCTATGGACTCGCACCAAACAAGTACGATGTGCGCGTGACAAAGTATGGCAGCAATAATGCCGACAACACTGTGACTCAGGGTGATTTCGATAGTCCGAAGCGCGGGCAAGAGCTGTGGATTCACTCGGTCAATGAGATCACCTATCAGGACTTGAACTATCCGAACATGATCCTTGTGGGTGTGCGCGCCCTGGCCACCAATCAGCTCTCTGGCGCAAATATCAACATCACCGCGCAAATTGAATTCGGACTGCGCACACTCGACGAAAATATTTTGCCGGCTGCGCTGCAGAGCTTCGAGGAAGACAATCCGGCCCTCGTGGCAGCGGACATGATGCTCGATCCCCTTTACGGTGGAGGCGCTTATCCCGGCATCCTGCCGACGAACATTGAGCGCTTCATCGATGAGTGGGTTGCGTGGGCCGAGGCTAACGATGCCCTTGTTCCAGATGGAAACGGCAACGATATTCGCCTCAATGTCTTCAACGGAGTTTTCGACAGCGAGGATAATCTCTGGAATCAAGTACAGGCTGTGGGGCGCATGTCTCGTGCGTGCGTCATTCCGATGGGCCGCGACTACGGCGTATTCGTCAATCAGGACGATGTACCGGTGCAGATGTTCTCTGTGGGAAACATCAAGCAGGATAGCTTCGAGGAAACGTGGCTGGCACTTGATGACCGCGCCAATCAGGTAGAAGTGGAGTTCACAGACTCAACCCGCTACTATCGCACAGACAATCCTCTCGTCTACATGGACCCGGCCGATCAGGCTGCCGGTGTGATTGTCAAGAATACGCGCGTCAAGGGTCAGGGGATTACGATACCAGCTCAGGCGTGGCACTACGGCCATTTCCTCGGCGTCTGTAATAAGCTCTTGCTGCGCACTGGAAAATTTGAGTGCGATGTGGACGCGGTTGCCTGCCGTCCCGGAAACCTAATCATCCTGCAGCACGATGTTCCGCAGTGGGGATGGGGCGGCCGCACATTGACCAACTCTACCGCGAATACGGTAAATGTGGATCGGAACGATCTGCCTTGGGATGGAACCACGGCCTATAACGTGATCGTGTTGTTCCCTTCGATCCAGCGCTACACCGGAACTGTAACCGCCGTCACACCTAGTGTCGATTCCACGGGTCTGACTGTCGGTACGCTATTGGGACTCTCCAGCTTTGATAACGCGAATCGCGTTACACGTGCGGTGGTTGCCGGCCAGGATTGCGCGATCCTACAGTCAGCGCTTGGGCAGATTCTAATCACCCTTCCACCGGGCTTCGCGGCGGCCACAGGGCAACCGTACATCCTCTACGACACCGATGTACTGGAGACTGCCACAGTGGCCGCCGTGGCCGCCGGAGACAATAACACTCAGGTGCTTACGCTCGGGACTCCATTCAGCCAGGCTCCGGAAGACTTTTCGGTGTATTTCTACGGTGAGCCGGGCAGTCAGAAGATTGTGCGCGTCACGAATATTCGCAGGCAGAGCGAAGAGCGCCGCGTGATCGAGTGGATTGACGAGGACGCCGATTGCTATGCGGTGGAAACTCCTGTGGTTGGAGAAACGAGTGCGCAGATCACAACGAACCCAGGCGTGACGAATCTAACAGGCGTTGAAGTGTTCGACATTCTGCAAAGCGGAAGCTATTCCGACGCCGTCTCGCTCACATGGAAAAACGGGCAGAATACAGAGGGTGTATCGATCTATGGGAGCTATCCCGGCCTTAATGCGCCGAAGATGCTGGCGCGCCTCACTGGCCGCGTTACCGCATGGCGCTTCGAGGTATCGCCCGGCGTCGAGTGGACATTTACGGTTGTGGGTTTCGATGCAAACAATAACTATGCTGCGTTCTCGACGGCCCCAAGTGTGACGCTTACTGCGGCGGGTATCACACAGAACCTGCTCACGGGATCGAGTTTCGTCTCGGGTTTCACTTTCTGGAATACCTCTCCACGAGCCGGGGATACGCTCGCTCCGACGCTTACCGACGATGGTCAGGCCGTCTATACGGTAAATGGATCAGCCTTCACGGCGGCCGCCACGTTGCTCACTCAGGTTATTCCTGCAGCCAAGTGGAGCATCGGCACAGAGCTCATGCTTTCAGCGTATTTTGAAACCACGGGAACACCTACCGGAAATCTGGTAGCCGATATTTGCTTTCAAAATACATCTGGAACGGCAATCAGCACAGCGCGAGCGGTGTTGATTATGGCAGGCTCTGCGGCTGGCCTTACGCGCGTCAATACGCCGATTACGGCTGTACCTGCAGGGTGTGCGCAGGTTTCAGTTCGCATTCTTGTAGACGGCGGATCGATTAATCTGCCGGTTGGCACCACGTTGACCGCAAGCCATCTCCTACTAGAGATCGGGGCGTCAGGCCAAACTGAGCCTAGCGTGTGGGCTGATCTCGATGTGAAGGGTAATGTGCTTGATGTGTTTCAGGCTGGATCGAGCGCGGGCCTGCGCAGTCAGGCGTCCACTCTTCCGGTAGTCACTGGAAGCCTCGCCTACACTTCCGCCGTCAATAGCCTCACGGTGTCTTGGACCAATCTCGTCATACTATGGCCGGATGGCGGTGTCACGTTTATTCAGGATGGGTCTCTGCCTGCGATTACCGGCTTAGCTGCCTCAACGAATTATTGGGGGTATTTCTACTGGGATGTAGTGAACGCACAAGTGGTTGCTGCCGTTCCCGCAACGCCTCTTGGAACCCCTGCGGTGCTTTCTGCGGCAGCGGATGCGGCCGCTCTCGCTGCATGTAAACAGGATGGCCGCGTATCTCTCACGCCCAACGGTATGGAGATGACCACTACAGCGAGCGGCACGGGCGGCGGCACGGGCGGCGGCACGGGCGGCACAGGCTTGGGGCCTGTTGCCTGCACGGCGCGCGGGACGGTACTGCAGACTGAGCTAGGGCCGCTTCCTAACACCGCTATTAAAGTTGCGTTTGACCGGTGTGCGGATAAGGGCGAGCCCTTCCGGTTGCTTACACCAGAGGGCGATTTAGAGGCAATCCACACCGCAGAATGGGTGGCAGTTGATCACGTTTATCGCATTGCGGTTGATGGATTCGAGCCTTTCTTTGCCTCCGCAACGCACACTCTCTTCGTTGAGGGCGAAGAGAGAGAGAGACCGTGCTACTCAATTGCATCCGGCTCTTACGTGGCAACAGTAAGCGGATATAGGGAGGCGTTAATTGAGAGAGTTGCGCGGCCTGCTCAGGTGTTACGTATTGAGATGTGCGGTCCAAGCCGAAAGTATCTTGTAGTGGGTGGAGTGTGGACACATAACAAGCTTAATCCGGTTAGTGGCGGCGGTTATCTGACTTAAAGTGGCCCGATTTTTCTAACTAACCACATAGTGAACGCATGAAGCGTTCACTATGTGTTATCGTCGCATTGCTCGCTGTTTTTACGGCGGTTTCCTGGGCTACTTCGCCGGCTGTTACCTTAACAGCGTCATATATAAACGTCGGTGGCGGAACCCCATTGGTAAATGGGATGCTTTGTGTTACCCCCGTGGATGCCGCAAATCATCCACTTCCGGCCAGCCGTCGCGGTGGAAGTTGGGGTGGCGCGCTCACGTCAGAAGCTTCGTGCGCAAGCATCACTAATGGCGTACTTGCGAGCGGTTTTCAGGTTGCCGATACCGCGCTGACAACTCCCACGAATATCTGCTTGCGCATTACGATCACGGATGCAAATCAGAACAACCGCCAAGTATACATGGCTCCATGTGTGCAGCCGGCAAGCACGGGTCAGAGTTCATGGTGCTCCACGTCCGGTGGCTCTACGACCTGTAACTTCGATAATTATCAGCCGAATCTTGCGCCTCTGGCTCTCGTTCAGGTGGGCCCTCAAGGAGATACCGGAGCTCCAGGACCTAATTGCGCCGCTGATTCACCTCCGGGAACATGTGTATTGTCTAACGTCCAAGCATCTCTGATCGCAGTAGATGCACTTGTGTCATCAAAGGTATCGCCGATCCCCTACCATTCCGCACTCGTGTTTGCGGGCGATTCGATTTGCTCTAACGCGGTAGGCCTTCGTTGGACAGATTTACTTATGTCAATGAGTCAGTTTGTGGGACGGATTGACGCTAACCATAATACGTGTGTTAGCGGAAGGACTATTGAGCAAGTAGCTTCCGCTTATACCGCAGAAGTCTATCCGCTCAGGCCGTCTGTTACCGGAATATCGCCCACATTTCTGTTTGTAGAGGCGGGGTCTAATAGCTTACAGGACAGCGGGGATACTCCGGCCGCCGCATACGCCGCGATTGCGGCGTATTGGGCGCAAGCGCAGAGCGACGGATTTACTGTAATAGCGATGACGGTCCTTCCCCGCGGCAGTTCGAGCTTAGGTTCTTATACATCCGATAAAATCGAAACCTACAATAGCCTCGTCCGAGCCGCCCTCGCTCCCGGCGCGGATTATGCCGCCGCGCCGCCGAGCTCGCCACTTTATTCCTATCTGTGGGATATTAACAAATATTTCTCCGATCCTTACGACCCAATCATTTTCAGCACGGAGAACGGGATGTATGTGCATCCGACCTACGCTGGCCAGCGTATGATCGCTCAAGATGTGAATCACTTTTTCGGGGGCGACGATGTTCCGGTCGCGGTGTTTACTGGGCGAAGGGGCATATATAGCTTTACTTGCGATACTAGCGGCCTTTCGCCCGCGAATAATACCGGACAATTCAACACCTCTTGCGGGGTTAATGTGCTCGACAATAATACCTCGGGCAGCTATAATGCGTCGTTTGGCGCGGCTGCGCTTAGCGCTAACACCTCGGGATCGAATAACACCGCTACAGGAGCGCAAGCGGCGTGGCAAGTTACAACAGGATCAAATCTAGCAGCTTTTGGTATGCAGGCTCTCTACTCAGAAATTTCCGGTTCAAACAGCACTGCGTTTGGCTATAAGGCACTTTTTTACGACACCGTTGGCGGCAATACGGCGGTTGGCGAGGAATCTCTCTATTTAGATACAACGGGTACAAATAACACGGCCGTGGGAGTGCTTTCCGGATACGGCAATACCACAGGCAGCGACAATACGTCTATTGGCAACCAGGCGCAACAAGGCAATCAAACAGGAGCCGATAATACTGCGGTAGGTAATCTAGCGCTGTATGCGAACACCTCTAGCTCCGCAAATACGGCAGTGGGTTCTGGTGCGCTCAAAGCAAGTACAGGGGCGGCAAGTGTGGGGGTTGGTTATGAGGCGGCGTATAAAGCTACGAGCGCCGCTCACAATGTGGCTATTGGTCAGTTAGCCCTGGCCGGGACAACAACAGGGGGAAATAACGTCGCCGTAGGCAATCAGGCCGGTGAATACCAGGCCAACGGAAGCACAGACCTTGTGCCTAATAATTCTATCTACATCGGAGCAGGCGCGAAGGGAAATTCCAACAGCGATTCAAACTCAATAGTTATCGGGTATAACGCTATAGGTCTTGGCGCGAACACGACAGTAATTGGAACGCCATCTACGACAGAAACGTTGATCTACGGAATAGAAGCCTATCCATCGCAAACTGCGATAGCGTCAGCAACGACCATTACTCCTACGGCTCGGTTTTTTCACATCACTGGGACAACAGCTATCAATACGATCACGGCTCCTGCGGCTTGTACGGGTACAGGAACCATGTGCCAGATAACGGTTATCCCAGATGGAATCTGGACCACAACTGTATCTGGAAATATTGCTCTTGCATCAACGGCTGTGGTGGGTAAAGCATTACTTTTTACCTATGACTCATCCACAGGTAAATGGTACCCTAGCTATTGAGCATATTATACCAGTTTACATGATACGCGAGCGCTCTCGATAAGGCGGCGTGAACCTATTAACGCTTTCGTGGTCCCATGTTAGGTGTTTCGACATTACCTGCGCACCTCCTTAAGGATGTCACTTCTTTTATAAAAAATGGCCCGGTCTATAAAGATCGGGCCATGCTCATTTTGAGGTGAAATATGGAGCTAAGCGCAGTAGGTCTCGATTTGATCAAGCGCTGTGAAGGGTTCCGCTCTGATACCTATCTGGATGTGGCGGGGTTACCTACAATTGGATACGGTCATCGACTCACAGAGGGCGAGCAGTTTCCGGCCGGGATCACTGAAGCTCAGGCCGAGGTGATACTCAAATGGGACACGAATGAGGCTGCATCAGCGGTAACGCGACTTGTGAAGGTGCCCCTTACGCAGGGGCAGTTCGATGCGCTTGTAGACTTCACCTTCAATCTAGGATCGGCGCGACTGCGCAACTCAACACTGCTGACCTATCTCAATGCAGGCAGATATTCCGATGCCAGTTTGGAATTGCTGCGCTGGAATCATGCCGGCCAGAAAGTGGTTGAGGGACTTACAAAGCGCCGCCAGGCGGAATTTAATCTGTGGCATGGAAGAGCTGCCGCGTGAGGCGCTGGGCGCTCTACGCGCTACTAGCGGTCATATGGATATGCCGTGGCTGCGTCTATGTTGAGCCTGTTACCGCAGAGCCATCACGAGCCGAGCTGCAGTCTGTTCACGACGCGCTTATAGCGCGGTTCTATGTGGCTACGCCCGAGCAACAACGCCAGATCGATGTGCAACTTGATGAGATCGATTGTGAATTATTGGCTATCTCGCAGGCCGAGATGCACGCCCGCACTCAGCCGATGATTGGTGGCTCTGTGGTTGCCGAGATCGGCGCTCAGGAGTTGCGAAGCGCACGGCGTCCATTCAGAATTGCTCGATTTTTTAAGCATAGCGCACGATGACGTTGAGAGGGGGAACCGATGTTTAACGCCATCCCGGACAATGGCTATGCTTTCCTGCTCTTTATCGTTGCCGCCGGGCTCGCCATGCTGGCCCATTTCGGTGGAGATAAGGACCTTTTCACGTTCGCAGGGACGGTGGCCATGACTGGCGCTGCCCTGTTTCACGGCAAGTCAGATAAAGACAAAGACGCCGCGAAGTAGTCGCGCTGAAACTGGCTGCGCCGATCAACTCAAAACCCAAAGCGCCGTCTCGGCGGCAGAAATGGACAATCAAGTTATGTTCTCGGAAATCATCGCAAAGGTAGAAGGCGCTGAGAAAACCTTCGTTGGCTGGATCGCGAAAGAATACAAGGCGCTTTACAGCAAAGAGCCGGAGATCGAGCAGGTGGTTGACGCCACCATCGATTATGTTGAGCCTGCTCTTGTGATCGTGCTCGATGCGGTTGGGGCTGGCGGTCTGACTCCAGAAGTGGTCAGCGTGATCAACGAAGCGCAGGCCGACCTCAAAGTAGTGAGCGCTCTGATCTACGACTTTGGGCCGACTCCCACAGCCGCATCGATTGCCGCAAGCGTGGCTTCGAACCTCGCATCGATTGAGTCCGCTGGCCACATCAAAGACACAGCGACTCAGGCCAAGTTCGCGCTGATCGTCAAGGCTGTCGGCACGCTCGCCACATCGATTGCGAACCTGGTAGCATCGCAGGCCGCAAAGTCTGCGCAGGCGGCTTAACTATGTACGGCTGGCTTAAACTCGTAGCCGGCGTTGTCATCGCAGCCCTACTCGGCGTTGCCGTGTGGGGCTGCTTTGGCATTGCGCATCATCTCATTGTGGCAGTTGATCGTTTCGGGGATGCCGGCGCGGGCTTGGCGGAGACTACCGCTAAACTCAACGGACGCCACGGCACTATCGCTATGGCCGATGAGGATGTGGGCGCGGTCAAAAGCCTCATCGTCCATGCAGACCTGGCGGCCCGCCATGAGCAGCAACAGATGACCACATGGGACACGCGCGGTGCTATTCTCTTCGCCAACCTTAACGGTGGCGTATCTGATTTGCGTGGCACCGTGCGTAAATCTACTGATGCGGTGAGCGAAGTGCAGGAAACTGCGCGAGCCGCTACAGGTCTCCTGAATACGGCCAACACTGCACTCGATCAGCTTAATGATGACAAGGATGGCCTTTCGCCTGTGATGCGCACTTATCTGAATACAGGCAACGATCTGGATGCTTTGCTCAAACGTAAAGCTGTGAGCGATATTCTCGACCATGCCGCCGGCATCACGCTCTCCGCAGATGGCATTCTTGCGGATGGTAAGAGGGTCGCAGATAAGGCGAGTGCGGATTACCTTACGCCCAAGCCTTGGTACATCAAGGCGCGCAATTATGCCGGAGACACCTACGATCTCGCTGCACTCTTCGCGCGTCACACTCCGTAAATGGCGTGTCTCCTGATTTCGCCTGCATAGTGATTTCAGGAGATATGCCTGTGTCGCCGAGCGAATTCCACGCCATAGCTGATCTAACTGAAGAGATACGCGGGTATCGGCGTGATATTGCCGTTCTGCATACCAAGCTATTTGGCGATGAGAAATCGGAAAACCCTCAGGGCCGCGTGCCGAAACTGGAGGCGCACTGCGAGAACTTGGCGATCCGTCTGCGGCGTTATGAAAAGCGCGAATGGATGGTGAGGGGTATGGCGGTGCTGATCGGCGCGATTGTGACAGCAGCCGGATTTCTCTACGAAGTGACCAATATCAACAGGGGGCATTGATGGCAACAGCTATTCCCGTTGCGCAGCAAAAAGAGATTGCGGCGCGCGTTAAGCGCGGCCAGTCCTACCGGAGCATCGGTAAGGATTTGGGCATTCATTTCAGTATTTGCCAGCGCTATAAAGACGGTCCCAAGTTGCCGGTACCGCAGACTTCGGAGCAGGTTGAGGCGGCGATCCGCGCGGTACTAAAACGCGGCCCATCTACAGCCGCAGACCTGGCTGCAAAGCTCTGCATTCCGATCCGCACCGTACGCCGCTTTATCGATGCCATGCAGAGCCGCGGCAACATGATCATGGAGTATGCCGGCGGCGTTTATGAGATGGCTTCGACGATGAATCTTGAGCCGGGCCGACATGAAGTGAAAGGCGACACCAAAGGTGAATGGACGCATCACTTCGGCCTTACCTCAGACAATCACCTTTGTAATCGGCAGAGCCGTCTCGACGTGCTGAATGCCGCTTACGATCATTTTGCACGTCAAGGCATCACGACGGTATTCAATGCCGGGAACTGGATTGATGGTGAAGCGCGTTTCAATAAGACGGAGCTCCTGACGGCTCCCGGCATGGACAATCAGATGGACTATTTGATTGACAAGTGGCCAGTCCGCGATGGCCTCACCACGCATTACATCGCTGGCGATGATCATGAGGGTTGGTACGCTCAGCGCGAGGGCATCGAGGTTGGGAAGTACCTGCAAATGCGCGCCGAAGATCAGGGTCGCCACGATCTGAAATACCTCGGGTATGCGGAGTGTGACGTAGCGCTAAAGTGCGGATCGCATTCTGCAGTGATGCGCGTATTACATCCTGGCGGTGGATCGGCCTATGCCACGAGCTATACAGCCCAAAAGATCGTAGAGAGTTATCAG
>Ga0265336_10000242_pt1 | contig 38866 bp, 34 predicted proteins | sample 42119metaG_FD_193583 | JGI IMG/M metagenome (GOLD analysis project Ga0265336, IMG submission 193583) | Rhizosphere microbial communities from Carex aquatilis grown in University of Washington, Seatle, WA, United States - 4-21-19 metaG | ecosystem: Host-associated > Plants > Roots > Rhizosphere...
GCTGGTAGCCGGTGACCGAAACACAATCGATCGGCGCGAGAATGCCGTCAAAATGCCGCACCACCTCACCCATCGTAATCTTGCCGGGATTTCTGGCGAGCACATATCCGCCGCGCACACCCGCTACGCTGTCCACCCAGCCCTGCGTCTTGAGCTTGAGCATGATCTGCTCTAGAAATCGTTTGGGAACGTCGTTCCGGCGGGCCAGCTCACGAATCGGTATTGGCGCACCACCAAAATGGTCCACCAAGGTGAACAAGGCGCGCAGGGCATAATCCGTTTCCTTCGACACTCGCATGACGGAAAAACGATACGCCAGGTCGAGATTAAGTCAATTGCAACTTATGACTCGTGGCAGGCGCACTGGATCAACTGCTGATGATGCGGCGGCCTTCGTCGAGGAAAATACCCTTGAAATTCATTTCCAGCGCCTGGGGATTGGTGGCTTTGGATAAGGCTTCCTTTTCCGATACCTTCCCATCCTTGACCAGGTTGAACAACGACTGGTTGAATGTAATCATCCCGTCGTCCTGGCTGGTTTCGATGGCGGCGGGCAGTTTATCAAGGCGGTTGTCCTCGATCAGCTTCCTGACCATCGGAGTATTGATTAGAATTTCCATGGCCGGGGTGGATTGTCCATCCATGGTGGTGACCATGCGCTGGCAAACCACGGCCCGCAGGGTGGCGGCAATTTGCCGGCGGATCTGTTCGCGCTCCTCGGCCTTGAAGAATTCAAGGACGCGACTGACGGATTGCGACGCATTGGTCGTGTGGAGCGTGGACACCACCACGTGTCCCGTATCCGCCGCACTCATGGCCGCGAAAAAACTGAGATCATCCCGCATTTCGCCGATCATGATGACGTCGGGGTCCTGGCGCAGGACATTCCGGAGCGCATGGTGGAACGAAAGCGTGTCGAGCCCGACCTCCCGTTGTTCGATCACGGATTGGTTGTCTTCAAAAACGAATTCAATCGGGTCTTCCAGGGTGATGATGTGCTTTTTGAAATTACTGTTGACGTGCTCGATCATGGCCGCGAGCGTGGTGGATTTGCCGCAGCCAGTCGCCCCGGCCACCAGCACGATTCCCCGCGACGACTCGGCGATCTTTCGCACCTGCGGCAGCAACCCGAGTTCTTCAAAGCTCGGCACGATGGTCTTGACGAAGCGCATGGCCAGGCACCATTGACCCCGCTGTTGAAACATGTTGGTACGGAAACGGCCGACTCCGGGAACGAAGTAGGAAAAATCAATTTCCCGTTCTTCGTTCAGGCGCTTTTGCAAATGAACCGGCGTGATGGCTTCGACAATTTTTACCATCCATTCCGCGGTCGGCTGGGGCGAGTCCACGGCGATTAATTCGCGGTTGATGCGGAAGATCACCGGGGTGCCGATTTTGAGGTGCACGTCCGACGCGCCGCCTTCGATGGCCGTTTTTAAAATACGCTGGAAGAGTTCCACGCCCCGATTCTAGCAGAACGTCACCGGCACGCCAGCCGGGAAAATCGGTGGCGACTTTTTGCCCGGACCCTGATATAAAACGCGCATGTCCAATCATCGCATCGGTATTATCGGCGGCACCGGCCTTTACCAGATTGAGGGCTTTACCCACCAGAAATGGGTAAAGGTCAAAACCCCCTTTGGAGAGACCTCGGATGAATTCCTGACCGGCAAGCTCGGCGGGCGCGACATGGTTTTTCTGCCCCGCCATGGCCGCGGCCACCGGTTGCTGCCCAGTGAGCTGAACCATCGCGCCAACATCTGGGCGATGAAAAAACTGGGCGTCGCCTGGATCATCAGCGTCAGCGCCGTCGGGTCGTTGCAGGAGAAATGCAAGCCATGCGACATCGTGCTCGTCAACCAATTCCTTGACCGGACGAAGCAATCGCTGGCCCATACTTTTTTTGGCCGCGGCATTGCGGCCCACATCGCCTTTTCGCATCCGATCTGCGAGAAATTGCGGCAGATTCTTTTGCGGACGGCGATTGTTTGCAAGGCCAACGCCCACGACGGCGGCACCTATGTCTGCATGGAAGGCCCGGCCTTTAGCACCCGCGCCGAATCGCTCACCAATCACCGCGGCGGATTCAACGTGATCGGCATGACGAACCTCGGCGAAGCCAAATGCGCCCGCGAAGCGGAAATTTCCTATGCCACCCTGGCCATGGCCACGGATTATGACAGCTGGAAGGAGGACGAGCACGTCTCGCTCGAAATAGTCATGGCCAATCTCCAGCACAACGCCGAAATGGCCAAACAAATCGTCGCCCGCGCCATTCCCCAGATCCCCGCCGCCCCGGACTGGCCCTGCCATTCAGCGCTTAAAAACGCGATTCTGACGGAAAAGAAGCTCTGGCCGAAGGAGACCGTGACCGAATTGAAACCCATCCTGGAAAAATATTTGTAAAATGGGTTCGGCGTCCTGGCTCCGGCTGGTCCCCCAAGGGAACACCGAACTCCAAACAATTCTGTCGCGACACCCGGACCATAAGTCCGCTGGACGGAAACGGAATGGCGAAATACAGTCGAGGACATGAAGTTTCGGCACAAGCTCCCAATAGTTCTCCTATTTCTTTGCCTGATCCCATTGACCGCCTCGGCCAATGCCGGCACGGCGCTGATATGGGCCGGCGTCTTGCATATGGTTTTTGGCAACGCCTTGATCGGACTGCTTGAAGGGGGAATTCTGGCACGGTTGTTCAAACTCAATTCAACCGAGTGCATTCTGGTGATGATTCTGGCAAACTATTTTTCAAGTTGGGCGGGGCTTTTTTTGAACACGACAATCACTAATCATCTTTCGCTCAACCTTTATAACGCCTGGTTTTGGTTTTGGGCCATGGTGGGCTTTGCTTATTTGACGACTCTAATTTTGGAGTGGCCGTTTATCCTCTTTTGTTTTCGTGGTTCGCCAAATCGGTTCAGACAAAGCCTGCTGGGGAATTTAATCGTCAATTCGATCAGTTACGTGTTGTTGTTTGGGTGGTATTGGACCGCCAGCGGCAAAGGTCTCTACCACAATGCAAATATCGTTCAGCCGTCTCAAATGGCCATGCCCACAAATGGGATCGTGGTTTTTATTTCCGCCACCAACGGAGATGTATGCTCGCTGGATTTGGCAACCCGAAAATGTGAAAAAACCTTTGAGTTGGTATCCGCGGACAAAGATGACCGTCTTTTGGTCAGACCATCAAAATTTGGCACGAATAGCTGGGATATTATTGAACGTTCAAAATCGATTTTGGTCAGCTCGAATCTAAGTGTCGTTGCCAAGATGACTTGGAGAGACTCAAATGGAGGGTCGGAAGCCGGAACGATGTTTGACTTTGGTGAAGCAACCAAACTGGGGGCAGCTGAAAATAGCGATTGGAATTTTCGAACCGGTTTCTGGCCGGTTGAAGGCCTTCGAGGGAAAAATTCAAAGACCGGAGAGGTTATTTGGGCTTCTTTGGAAACCCCCTTTGTTTCATGGATAGCGCGTGCAGCCACGCAGTTACCAGGTGATTACGTCGTGTTCCAACTTGGGCCAGATCAAATCTGTATGCTCGAAATCTCGACAAAAAAAATCGCCTTGTTAAGCAGGGGATATGGACCGGTTGTGATTCTTAAAAAGTGAGCGAACGCTGCTTCTTGCCGATTGCTTTCCTTGACCGACACGCTCAAAGCCGATAGACCTTGCGTTGCAATTTATGGCCACCAAAACCATCATCAAACCTGCAAAATCACCGGCGGCCGTCGGCCCCTACAACCATGCCGTGCGCGTGGGCGATCTGCTGTTCTGCGCCGGCCAGATTCCAATTGACCCGGCCACCGGCAATCTGGTTTCCGGCGACATCAAAGCCCAGACCGAATGGGTGCTGCAAAACATCAAGGCGATCCTGGACGACCAGAAACTCGCGTTTGCCAATGTGGTAAAATCCACGGTGTTTATGACGAACCTGGCCGATTTTGCCGGGATGAACGAAGTTTACGCGAAATATTTTACCGGCGATTTCCCGGCGCGTTCAACCGTCCAGGTGGCGGCGCTGCCGAAGGGCGCAAATGTGGAGATTGAAGTCGTCGCCCATTTCTAAAATGCCGTGGCTGCGCCTCGTGAGAGCGCTGCATAACAAACCGATTGGCCGCGCTCTCACGAGACGCGGCCACAAATAATGAACATGCCCGTTGGAATCCAACTTGCCCTGGCCGCGCTGGCCGGACTGGTCGTCGGCTGGTTGATCGGCCGGGCGCGCGGTGGTAGCGGCCGGGATTCACGGCTCGAAAAGGAATTGCGCCAGCAAATCAGCCAGCGCGAAACCGAGCTGGCCGGGATTCGCGCCCAATTGGGCGAAACCGGCAACGCCCGGGCGGCGGCGGAAGCGCGATACGCTGCGTCGGAAAAAATGCTGGTCGAGCAACGCGCGTTGCAGGACAAGGCCTTGCTGGATCTCCGCGAGGCGTTCAAAGCGTTGAGCGCGGAGGCGTTGAAACAAAGCGCGCCGGAATTTCTGCGGCTGGCGGAACAAACCTTTGGTAAATTCCAGGAAACGGCCAAGGGCGACCTGGCTCAAAGGCAGGAATCCATCAAAACCCTGGTCGAGCCGCTGAAACAACAGCTCGAGACCTATCAGAAACGGTTGCAGCAGAGCGAGACGGCGCAGTCCACCACGCTCGGTGAGGTAAAAAAACAACTGGAACTGCTTGGCCAGCAGAGCACGGCCCTGGCGCAAGAGACCCAACAATTCCGGCTGGTGTTGCATTCGAACCAGGCGCGTGGACGCTGGGGTGAGGAAACGTTACGACGCGTCGTCGAGGCGGCAGGCATGAGCGCGCATTGCGACTTCATGGAACAGGCGGCGTCGGGCGAAAACCGTCCGGACCTGATTGTGAAACTGCCAGGCGACCGGTTCATTATCGTGGATGCCAAGGTTCCGGATTTTGACTTTCTCACGGCCCTGGAAACCGCGGAGCCGGTAAAACGCGCGGAGGCTCTGGCGGCGCATGCGGCAAAATTGAAGGCGACCATCAAGTTGCTGGCTGATCGTGATTATCCGCGCCAGTTTCCCAATGCGTTGGATTACGTCGTGCTGTTCGTGCCGGCCGAATCGCTGTTTAGCGCGGCGCTGGAGGGCGATCACGATTTGATCATCTGGGCGGCGGAAAAACGGATCCTGCTGGCCACGCCGGCATCGTTGATTGCGTTGCTGCGTTCGGTGTCGGTGAGCTGGCAACAGCACGCCCAGACGGAAAACGCGCAGAAAATCGCCGAGGCCGCGCAGGAATTTTATTCACGCGCGGTCAAATTCTTCGAACACTTTGAAAAAATCCGCTCCGGACTGGAGCGGGCGAACCTGGCCTTCAACGACGCGGCAGCGAGCTTTCAAAGTCGTGTGCGCCCCGCTGGTGAAAGGCTTACGGAACTCGGCGGCGTGAGTTCGGCGAAACAATTGCCGGATATTCAGCCGCTGGACTCGACGTTGCGCTTGCCGCCGGAATAATTTTCGGCATGATTCGCCGATGCGCAAGTTTTCCATTTTCATTTCCGTCTTTGTTCTCACCTTCAATCTTTTGGCCCGCGAAAACACGCGACTGGATTCCGGCTGGCGGTTCAATTCCGGCAAAGTCACCAACGCTGCGCAACCGGACTTCAACGACGGCGACTGGCAGGCGGTTTCAATTCCTCACAACTGGGGCTGGGAACAGGCGCAGGACGGAAAAGAATTTTATCGCGGACCGGCCTGGTACCGGCGCGAACTGGACATCGCCCCGGAATCCGGCAAGCGCTATTTCCTGAGGTTTGAGGGCGCCAGTCTGGTGGCTGACGTCTTTCTGAACGGTCAACCGCTCGGCGAACATCGCGGCGGTTTTGGCGCATTCAGTTTTGAAATCACCACCAACCTTTCCGCCGGCGGGACCAACCTGCTGGCCGTGCGGGTGAGCAACCAATGGGAACCGGACATTGCGCCGTTGAGTGGCGATTTTTCAATCTATGGCGGGATTTATCGCCCGGTGCATTTGATTGTGACCGGCGGCGAAAATTTCGCCGTCACGGACCACGGTTCGCCCGGCGTGGCGTGGCTCCAGACGCACGTTGCGAAAAAACGGGCGGTGATCGATGTGGCCGCGCAAATTTCCAACGGCACCCGGCAAAAGCGGCCGCTGACCCTGGTGGCCAGTGTGTTTGACGCCGAGGGAAAACTCGCGGCGAAGAGCGAGCAGGCCGTCGAGCTGGCGGCCAGTGTGACGGCGCCGTATGCCTTGCAGGTCGTGGTCGCCAACCCGCATTTGTGGAATGGGCGCAAGGATCCGTACCTTTACAAGGCGGTGGTGGAATTACGTTCAGCGGACGGCGTGGTGGATTCGGTCGAACAACCGTTGGGTTTGCGATTTTACTCGGTAGATCCGGACAAGGGATTCTTCCTGAACGGCAAACCGTACCCGTTGCACGGGGTGGACAAGCATCAGGATCGCTTCAACAAAGGCTGGGCGGTTTCTGAGGCAGATCTGGACGAGGACATCCGGCTGATTACCGAGCTGGGCTGCACCGTCATCCGTTGCGCCCACTACCAGCATAGCGATTATTTTTACGGTTTATGCGACAAGACGGGTGTGTTGGTCTGGGCGGAAATTCCGCAGGTCAACGAAGTCGGTGCCTCCCCCCGATTTGCCGAGACCTCCCGCAGCCAGTTGATCGATTTGATCCGGCAAAATATCAATCATCCCTCGATTTTCGCCTGGAGTTTGTTCAACGAAATCGCGCTTCGGGACACGCCGGACCCGCACCGTGAATTGCAGGACATGAACAACGTGGCTCACAGCGAAGATCCGACGCGGCCGACGATCGCCGCCACCTGCACGGACAAATATCCCCGGATGAACAAGATTCCGGACCTGCTGGGCTGGAATATTTATCCCGGCTGGTATTCCGGCTGGGGAACCAAGGAGGAATTCGGCAAGGTGCTGGATGTGCGCCGCCTGGACAGCCGGCAGGGCGGTTTTTGCGTGAGCGAATATGGCGCCGGCGCCAATGTCCTCCAGCATGAACAAGAACCAAAGCAGCCGACGACCGATGGCCCGTGGCATCCGGAGGAATGGCAGGCGGAAGTTCACGAGGCCGCCTGGGCGGCCATGAAAGCGCGCCCGTTTGTCTGGGGCACGTTTGTCTGGGTCATGTTCGATTTTGCCGTCAGCACGCGTCACGAGGGAAGCATCCCCGGCCGCAACGACAAAGGCCTGGTAACCTATGATCGCCGAACAAAAAAGGACGCCTTTTATTTTTACCAGGCGAACTGGTCGGATGAACCGATGGTCCATATCACCAGCCAGCGTTTCACCGAACGCACCAATGCGATCACGGACGTGAAGATTTATTCCAACGCGGGCAGGGTGGAGCTGATGCTGAACGGAATTTCCCAGGGCAATCGCACCCACGGTACGGACGGCATTTTCATCTGGAAGGACGTGACGCTGAAACCCGGTGAAAACCAACTGGAAGCCCGGGCGGAGCGGAACGGGAGCCAGTTAAGCGACAGCTGCGTTTGGAATCTGAAATGACCCGCGGCGGCGCCGGGCGATTCAGTTGGCAAGAATCTTTTTGATGGCGCGAACCAGGGTCGTGGCATCGTAAGGCTTGAACAGGAAATTGACGCCTTCGACCAGGTGCAGGCTGGAATCGGACAGGTCCACGCTGTAGCCGCTGGAATAGATGACGCGCATTTGCGGCTTTTCACTCAACAGCCGGTCCGCCAATTCACGTCCCGTCATTCCCCCGGGCATGACCATGTCGGTGAACAACAGGTCAATTTCCCCCCGGTGCTGGGTCCAGAGGCTCAAGGCTTCGGGCCCGTCCTGGGCTTCCACCACCCGATGGCCCAGCCGTTGCAAAATCTTTGAAGCCATTTCACGCAAAGGCCGTTCGTCTTCAACGATGAAAATGGTGCGCGGTTGGGCCTGGCTGGCCCGGATCAAGTCGGTCCCGGATTCCGTCCGGTTATCCACCTCCTGCTGCGCCACCGGCAGGTAAACCTTGAAAGTGGAACCGACGCCAACCCTGGATTCAACTTCAATCCAACCCTGGTGCTGCTTGACGATGCCATAGACCGTGGCCAGACCCATGCCGGTTCCCTTGCCCACGTCCTTGGTGGTGAAAAAAGGCTCAAAAATCTTGCTGCGCACGGCGTCGGTCATGCCGCTGCCTTCGTCGGCAACGCTCAACCGCACAAACAATCCTTCCGCCGCATCCGGTTGCCGCTCCCGGTAGCTGGCATCAATGACCACCGGTTCGGCGGTTATTGTAAGGGGACCGCCGCGCGGCATGGCATCCCGGGCATTCACGGCCAGATTGATGATGATCTGTTCAAAATTGACCGCGTCGGCAAAGAGGGGCGGAAGGTCCGGCGCGCAGCGAACGTGCAAATAAATGTGTTCGCCGATGATTCGCCGCAGCATTTTGCTGACGTTGCCGAGTCCTTCCTGCACGTCGAGCGGACGCCGTTGCAACACCTGTTTCCGGCTGAAGGCCAGCAACTGGCGGGTCAGCGACGCCGCCCGCACAGAGGCGCGGGAGATCTCGCGCAGGGAATCCGCGAGCGACGCATCCAGATTCTCGACGTTCAATTGCAGCTCGGCGTGGCCCTGGATCACGGTGAGGATGTTGTTGAAATCGTGGGCGACACCGGCGGCGATCTGGCCGACCACCTCCATTTTTTGGGCCTGGCGCAATTGATTTTCGACATTCAGCCGCTCGGTGATGTCCTGAACCGACATCAAGAAATGCATCTGGTTTTCCAGTTCAAAGGTCTCCGCAGAGATCAGCACGGTCAGGTTTTTACCTTCGCGGGTGCAAAGGTCGGTTTGCCGGTTGCGGACGAGACGTTTGGCCGAAAGCGATGTCAAAATCTCGCTGATGGACTCCGGATGGGGAAAAAGCTTCAGGCTGGCCGGTGTGCAGCCTAAAATTTCCTCGCGTTTGAAACCCGTCATCTGAAGGAAGCTGTCATTGGCGTCCACATAACGCTGGTCGGACACCCCTTGCAAGGTCAGCGGAACGGGATTGTCTCGAAATGACTTGGCAAACCGTTCTTCGGATTGTCGCAGGGCGTCCTGGGCGCGTCCCTTGGCTTCAACCTGTTTCCGCAATTCCCGCGTGCGTTCCTGAACCCGCTCTTCGAGCTTGTCGCGGGCGGCCTTTAACTCATCCTGGGCGCGCAGGAGAAGATTGTTCCTGCGCCGCGTGGCCAGCGTCCAAAACAGGGCCACCAGGAATATAACCACGACACCGGCCAGCACCAGCAACAACCGTGAAAGGGTCCACCACGGCGGAGGTTCAAGCACCCGGACATCATTTTTATCGCGCAGGTACAGGAGAAAGGCGCGGGGTTTGCCGTACTCGTCCCGCTGAATGCGATAGACACCGGTGACCGCGAGTTTGCTGCCCAATTCCGGCACCGCCCTGGCAAAGGCCGCCGGCCTGTCAAACTTGGCTTCGAACACCAGACCGCGGGCCTGGACAATCAGGCGTGTTTCGCTTGGTTTGTTTACGATGTCCAGCAATGAACCTTCCGTGCGGACCAGCAAACCGTCCAGGTTTTCATTGAGTGATTGCACGCCGGGTAATTGCACGGGAGCCGGTTCAGGACCCGGGGCCATCCGGCGATAAACCGCTTCCCGCATCAAAAAGTCCCCGCCGCTGTTTCCGGGAAAACCGACGATTTCAACCCGGTCACCGGGATGCAATGGTTCGGTTTGGTCGCTCAAGGCAAAAAGGCTGGCGTCGCCATCCTGCAAATACAGGTAACGTCCGGGCACGTGCAAGGTGACGGAACCGGAGGTTCGCACTCGTTCATTCAGCGTGTTGAACAGAGTCAATTGCCGGAGGCTGGCGATGGAACGCATGGGCAGTGCAAACAGATTTTCGGGCGGAGATTGTTCCGTCTGTACATCGCCGGCTACCGTGGACCAGATTTCGATGCCGGTCAATTGGCGGCGGGAATTTGCGGCGGCCATACAAACGCCACGCACCAGGACCACCGAGCCTTGCAGGTTGGTCAAACTGCTGTCGCGGGGAACCCGGGCGGTGAATTCCCCGCCCGGAGCGACCAGTTGCAATTCCACCGCCCGGTTGGCTTCAATGACCTTGCGGACATAACCGCGCATCTGGATCCAGTGTCCGTCTTCCGTGCCGGTCAGAGCCTGTTCCAGGCTGATCAATGGCGCATCCGGCAATTCCATAGTTCCGGTCTGGCGTACCACGGCATTGGTAATGACCGGGGCGAACTCTCCGGTGAAGGCCACCCCGTCAACCTTGACCGCCATGCCGGGTTGAATGCGTCGTCCGCTCTGGAGTTGGGATTGCATCACCCGGATGCCGCCGCTGCTGTCCAGCACGAAAATGAAATTGGCCCGCAAATCCGCCCAGGTAACCACTCCTTCGATGCTGACCGGCGGCCGTTGATCAATCCTCTCCTTGTCCAGCCCACGGACTTGATCCGCCAGGCGCAATGTTGCCTGGTTCGAAGAAATACCGTAACTGTTTGTCGAATTTTTGGCGGCCAGCCGGAACAAACCGTCCAACAAAACCCGGTCCATTCCCTGAAACGCAGGATGTCCAATCGCTTCGATGTGATCGCCCAGTTGCAAACGACGCCGCTGTTTGGCAAAAATACGAATCTGCCCTGTGTCGTCCCAGATCGTAACGGCCTCGCCGGGTTGTTGGCTGCGCACCGTGCCGGCGACCCGGACCAGCGCCCGGGGGTTGGCCGCGGCGAAGTTTTCCGAGGAAGTGGGGTGAATCGAAAATCGGGAATCATTTTCCAGCGAGCCGATGGTTTGCATGAAGTCCAGTCCGGGCGTCCATAAGGTAATATTGGCAATTTTTCCAAAGGCATCGGAATTCTCTGCATACACTCCCCGGATGCGGACATATTTGCCGGCCAGATCCGGCAGGTCGTCAACGGGATGGTTCAGATGCACATACGCAGTCAGATTAAAATTTTCGGTCAGTAGTTCGAGTCGCAGTGCATTGGATGAAAGCAACCGTTCCGTCTCCACCAGGGATTCCATTTCCACAAAATGTTTGTTCAGGCTGGCATAGTCCAAAAGTCTGCCCCGAGTGGAAAGGAACGGTATCGCATTGGATTCGGAGAGGATTTTGATCGAGGTTTTGTCCCATAAAATTTCCTGGTTCACCGGAAGCGCCAGGCCATCGATGAAAATTTCGTCCCCGGCCTTGAGCGGCACGGGCAGGCCGCGAAAGGGCAGGAACGTGCTAAAGTCGTCGGAAGCTCCCCAAAAAACGCTCCACTGACGGTCGCAGTAAAAAACCAGCAGTTTCATTTGCACCCGATGCAACTGGTTTCTCTTTCCCTCGGGAATATCCCAAAACCCGGTCAGGTTGGTGATGACCATGTCACTGATGGCCGCGAGCCCGTTGGTTTCCTGCGCCGCCGGGAGCCTGAAGCCGGCGATGAGAAATGCCAGCGTGGCAAGTGCCAGTGTCTTCCGGCAGAAACCGGCCAATGTGTTTATCGGCGGCGGCATGGCTATAAAAGATTAGCGCGATTTTAAGATGAATCGAGCATTTGGCACGCCAAATTGCGTTCGATTGGCCGTATCCACGCGGCCCGATTCCAGGCTTTCAATGGTACGCCGGAACATGATTTCATCTGGGCGTGTTGCCGTGCGTGATATTTGAGGACGAGCATCTGCTGGTGGTTCACAAACCGGCCGGCTGGAATACGCACGCGCCCGCGCCTCACGCCGGTGAGGGCATTTACGACTGGCTGCGGCAGCGCGAACCGCGTTGGGCCGCACTGGCCATCCTGCACCGGCTGGACAAGGAAACCAGCGGCATCCTGGTCTTTGGGAAAACCCCCGCCGCGAACCGTTCACTTACCGCGCAATTTACGGAACGCCGGGTGCATAAAAAATACCTGCTCGTCACGGATCGGCCCGGGCCACAACGCGAAATCGAAATCAAAACCGTGCTGGTTCGCTCGGGTGACAAATATCTCAGCCGTCCGCCGCATGCGGGCGCCGAAATTGCGGAAACCCGGTTCCGGCTTCTGCCGGAGGGATGCCCGGCGGGCCAGACGGCCCCCGGTTTGCCGCTGGGCGGCGAAAACAGCGGGCGTTGCCTATGGGTTGAAGCCGAGCCGCTGACGGGGCGGACTCACCAGATCCGGGTCCATGCCGCGGAGGCCGGGTTTCCGATTCTTGGGGACACTCTTTACGGCGGCACGCCGGCCGCCCGGGTTTTTCTGCATGCGGCCGAAATATCATTCACTCATCCGGCAACCGGAAAGCACATGACCTTTGGTGCGCCTGTCGATTTCAATCCCGGTCCAGGCCCCGCTTTTCGCGCGGCGCTGATTGATCCGCAATTGACGAACGGCTTCCGCGTGGTTCATGGCGCGTCGGACGGCTGGCCCGGGTGGTATGTGGACCGGTTGGGCGATTTTTTATTGTCCCAGGCAGCCTTTCCTTTGCCGGTCCGGCAAAAGGAGGAACTGTCCCGGCTCACCCGATGGTATTCGGCTCGCGGAGCCTATCACAAAATTCTTTCCCGCCGGGTGCGGCTGGCCACGGCGGCGGAATCCTCGCCGCAAACCGTGCTGGGGGAGACGGCGCCCGGGCGTTTCGAGATTTGCGAAAACGGCGTCCGCTTTGAGCTCAGTTTCAATGAAGGCTATTCCGCCGGATTGTTTCTGGACCAGCGCGACAACCGTCGCCGTTTGCTGGCGGGCCATGTTGCGGCGGGTTTTCCGCTGTATGCTCCAAAGCTGCCGGTCCAGGATTTGAAACCGGAAGTTCTCAACGTGTTTGCCTATACCTGCGGTTTTTCGGTTTGTGCCGCCTTGGCCGGCGCGAAAACCACCAGCCTGGATCTCTCGAAGAAATATCTCGAATGGGGAAAGCGTAACTTCGTGCTCAATGGTCTCGACCCCGCCGCGCATGAATTTATCTACGGTGATGCATTCGACTGGTTGCGGCGATTGGCGAAGAAAGGGCGGGCTTTCGATGTGGTGATGCTCGATCCTCCGACGTTTTCGCAGTCAAAGGAATGCGGCGCGTTCCGCGTGGAAAAGGATCTGGGCCGGGCCGTCGCCGCCGCCATGCCATTGCTTAAGAGCGACGGAGTGTTGCTGGCCTCGACAAATGCTGCGGACTGGCCGCCGGAAAAGTTCATCGAATCGGTAAAGGCGGCCATTCGCACGGCGCACCGGAAGGTCGTCCAGTCTTGTTATATTCCGCAACCGCCGGATTTTCCCATCAGCCGCGCCGAGCCGGCTTATCTCAAAACGATTTGGCTGCGGGTCGGATGACCCGGCGCCGATTCATGCTGCTCGGCCAGATCCTCGGCGGGATACAGGTCTGGGACATCCGCCGCGCCGTGCAGGCACTGCCGATTTTGCCCGGGATGGATTCATTGAAAATCAAACTCCACAGCGAAGGGTTTACGGGCGTCAACGTGCTTTCCGCTGCGTTGTTCGAGTAAGGCGTGCGCCAACTGGATTTGGTGGACCTGCCGAAATTGCAGATGGAAGGCCCGGATTATCTGGGCGCGCTCAGGGTCACGGACATTCGTCACGTGACGGAGGCAGAGGCGGCCATGCTGAACTGAAGTAGCCGCCGACGTGAGGAGGCGGATTTCCAGCCGAGCATCACCGAAGTCCGCCTCCCCACGTCGGCGGCTACGAATTATCAGGCCGCCGCCGGTTTGACGCCCGTTTGCATCGCCACGCGTCTGGCGTGTTTGCGCAAATACCATTGGTGGGCCGATTCCAGGTAAAGATAAACCACCGGGGTGATGTAGAGCGTCAGGCATTGCGACACCACCAAGCCGCCAACGACGGCGAGACCGAGCGATTTGCGAGATTCACCACCCGCGCCGAGGCCGAGCGCGATGGGCAACGTGGCCATGAGCGCGCACATGGTGGTCATCATGATGGGCCGGAACCGCATCAGGCAGCCTTCGTAAATGGCGTCGTAAGGTTTTTTGCCGTGATGCTGCGCGTCAATCGCGAAGTCAATCATCATGATGGCGTTTTTCTTCACGATGCCGACGAGCATGATGAGGCCGACGAGACCGTAGATGTTCAAATCGAGTCCGAAAATCATGAGCGTCAGGAGCGCGCCAAATCCGGCCGAGGGCAGGCCGGATAAAATCGTGATGGGATGGATGAAACTTTCGTAAAGGATTCCGAGGATGATGTAGATGACCAGAATGGCGACGACGAGCAGAGCAATCATTCCGCTAAAGGAGGATTGAAAAACCGCCGCCGCGCCTTGAAAACTTCCCGTGATGGTCGCGGGCAGGTGCATATCGCTTTCAATTTTTTGCAACTGCCCGACGGCGGTCCCGAGCGACACGCCCGGCGGGAGGTTGAAGGATATGGTCACCGACGGCAACTGGCCGACGTGCGAAATGCTGGTTGGGCCGATGGTGCGCGTCAATTTTGCGACAGCGCTCAACGGAACAAGCCTGGGCGTGCCGTTGGTGCCGGCCACGGAACTGGCGATGTAAAGTTGTCCGAGCGCGGTGGGATCACGTTGAAATTGCGGCTGAACCTCGAAGATGACCCAGTATTCGGCCACGTCGGCGTAGATCGTGGAAGATTGCCGTTCGCCGTAGGCATCGTAGAGGCCGTTTTCAATCTGCTGCGGGGTGACGCCGAGCGCGGCGGCTTTGTCACGATCAATCTCCACGTTGACCTGCGGGGCGGCGATTTGCAGATCGGTGGTCACGTCCTGAAAACCGGGCTGGTGCGCGAGCTTGTCCGTCAGCAGCGGCGCCCAATGAAAAAGTTCCTGCACGTCGGTGTCCTGCAGACTGTATTGGTAAAGCGCCTTGCTCGCCATGCCGCCAATTGGAATGATCGGCGGATTTCGCAGATAAACATTCAGGCCCGGCAGCTGGGCAAATTTCACGCGCAATTCCTGAATGATCTGGTTCGCGTTCAACTTCCGCTTGTCCTTCAAGCGAAAAAACATGCGGCCATTGTTCAGCGTTCCGCCGCCGACGACCGATATGAAACCATCAACGTTCGGATCGGCAGCGACAATTTTCATCGCCGCGAGCTGATGTTCACGCATCGCATCGAACGAAATATCCTGCGCCGCCTCGGTTGTGGCCAGAATCCGGCCGGTGTCTTCGTCGGGAAAGAATCCTTTGGGAATCACCACGAACAAAACCACCGTCGCGACGAAAATCGCCAGCGACACCAGCATGGTCACGCCGCGATGACGCATGACAATCTGCAACGTGCGGTCATAACCGCCGCGCACCCGGTCAAAGAAGCGTTCAAAGGCATTGTAAATTTTCCCGTGCTTTTTCCCGCGCTCCGAATGCACGAACCGGCTGCACATCATTGGCGTCAGCGTCAGCGAAACGAAACCGGAAACCAATATCGCCACGACAATGGTCACGGCGAATTCATGCAGCAAGCGGCCGAGCAATCCGCTCATGAACAATACCGGAATGAAAACCGCCGAGAGCGAGAGCGTCATGGAAATAATCGTAAAACCGATTTCCCTCGAGCCTTTGAGCGCGGCTTCCATTGGCGGCTCGCCATTCTCCATGTGGCGCACGATATTTTCGAGCATGACGATGGCGTCGTCCACCACAAATCCGACGCACAGTGTGAGCGCCATGAGCGAAAGATTGTCGAGGCTGTAATTGAGCAGCGCCATGGCGGCGAACGTGCCGATGAGGGACATCGGCAGCGCCAGGCTCGGAATGAGGGTTGCCGAAAGGTTTCGCAGGAAAATAAAAATGACCATGACCACGAGGCAGACGGCAATGAACAACGTGTGTTCCACATCCGACACGGACTTGCGAATGGTCAGCGAACGGTCAATGAGCACTTCCAGACTCACCGCGGCCGGAATGTGATCGCGAAGTTGGGGCAGCAATCTTTTGATGTTGTCCACCACCTCCACCGTGTTCGCGCCCGGCTGACGCTGGACGGCGAGCACGACGGCGCGATTGCTGTTATACCACGCCATGCTTTTGTCGTTCTGCACGCTGTCGAGCACGTTGCCCAATTCCTGCAACCGGACCGGATTGCCGTTGCGATACGCCACGATCATCGGGCGAAAATCCGCCGCCACGTTGAGCTGCCCGTTGGCCTGAACGGTGAACGCCTGGTGCTTTCCATAAAGCGTGCCGAGCGGCTGGTTCACGTTGCCCGCTTCGACCGCCTGCTCGATCTGGTCAATACCCAGTCCGTAGGCCGCCAGTTTGTTCGGGTCAACCTGAATGCGGACGGCGTAGGGCTGCGCGCCGAACACACCGACTTGCGCAACACCGTTGATCTGCGAAATCTGCTCCGCGAGCAAATTTTCGGCGTAATTGTCCACGTCCGATATCGGCAATGTCGGCGACGACAGCGCCAGAAAAATGATGGGCGAATCCGCCGGATTGACTTTTTGGTACGTTGGCGGCGTCGGCATGTTTGGCGGTAATTGCCGCGATGCCTTGGAAATCGCCGACTGCACGTCCTGCGCCGCCGAGTCTATGTTACGGTCAAGCGAAAATTGAATCGTGATTGACGCCGAGCCGACCGAACTGACGGACGACATTGAATCCACGCCGGCGATGGTGGAAAATTGTTTTTCCAATGGGGTGGCGACCGCCGAAGCCATGGTTTCGGGACTCGCGCCGGGCAGACTCGCTGAAACGGAAATCGTCGGATAATCCACGCTCGGCAGATCGCTCACCGGCAACTGGCGGAAACCGACGAGGCCGAAAAGCAAAATGCCCGCCATGACCAGCGTAGTCATCACTGGACGGCGGATGAATAGTTCGGGAACGCTCATGGCCGGCTAAAATTCAAAACACCCCAAAACCGACGCAACATTTTTTTCACCTTTTTTCATTTTAATTTGCCGTCGAATTTGTGGCGGAAGCGCTGGAAGGTTTTACCGTGACTTTCATTTTGGGCGCGAGCCGCAATTGCCCGTCGGTCACGACCGTTTCGCCGGCCGACAAACCTTTTTCCACCACCGTTTCGTTTTGATAGGTGATGCCGGTTGTGATCTGGCGATTTTCAACCATCTGGTTGGCGGCGTTGGTCGGATCCGATTTTACGACGTAAATGAATGGGCCGTTTTGTCCCGTCTGCACCGCCTGCGTCGGTACGACAATCGCATTTGTCAATTCCCTCAGCGTCAGCGATACCTGCACAAATTGCCCCGGCCATAACACACTGTCTTCGTTCGGAAACGTCGCTTTGAGTTGAATCGTGCCGGTGGTCATGTCAACGCTGTTGTCCACAAACGTCAATTCGCCTTGCGGCGGTGCGCCGGCCAGGTTTTGGAACGTTGCCGTCACTTTCAACGTCTTTTCCTTCATCTCCTTCTTGATTGCCGGCAGGTATTGCTCTGGCACGGCGAATTCAACGTAAATTGGATGAATTTGATTGATGGTCAGCAGGATATCGTCCGGCGCCTTGACGACATTCCCGGCGTAAGCTTGCAGGCTTCCGGTCCGGCCATCAATCGGTGCGCGGATCAGGCAATAATCCAGGTTCAACAGCGCGTTGGTGATGGCCGCCCGGTCCGCCGCCACCGTGCCGGCCAAGGCATCCTGGCTGGCCCGGTTGGTATCCAGCTCATCCCGGGAAATCAATTTTTGATCGAACAATTTCTGTTCGCGCGCAAAGTTAATTTTTGCGTATTCCAACTGCGCTGCGTCGCGTTCCAGCGCCGCCCGCGCCTGGTCCAAGGCTGCCTGTGCCGGGCGCGGGTCAATCGTGAACAACAGGTCGCCTTTCTTCACTTCCTGCCCTTCCTGGAAATTCACCTCACTGATCCTGCCCTGGATTTGCGAATGGATCGTCACCGTCGAATAGGGCATCACATGGCCAACCGGCGGCGGGTCAATCTGCACCGGCAAGTTGGTCTCGACCGCCGGTGCCACGAGCACCGGAACACCCGCCCCGGCGCTTGGGGCGGCACTGCGGGAACAGCCATTGACCAGCAAAGCGGCCACGAGTGTGACAAGAGGAATGGAAGCGGAATTTTTCATGCCGGAGTCAGTCGGTGAATTTGATGTTGATATGTTGGCCGGTCGCGGGCTGGAACGCAGAGGAGAATTGCTTTAAGAATGCCGCGTACTCCCTTTGAAATTGCGGGTCGGAAACCGGACGTCCCATGATGAGTTTCGTCAGTTGCGGAAAGGCCACGGGAAACGTGTTCAGCGACCGCATGGCCAGGATCACGTGACGAGGATCGAATTCGGGGGCTATCTGGCCGCGCGCCTGCCGTTGCCGGATGCGCTTCAACCCGCCCGCCACCGCCGCCAGCCGTTGCTTCTCGTCGATGACCTTGTCGCCGTGGTTTTGCAGGGCCTCCCATTCCAGCATGCGGACCCAGTCGGAGTCCTTGCAGGTGGCCTCGAACCAGAAGGCCAGGCTTTCGGCGGGATCCCCGGACAAATTTTCGGCCCACGCCTGGCGTTCGGCGATTTTGCGGCGCAGCACGGCCCGGAACAGGCCTTCCTTGTCGCCGAAGTAGTGGTAGAGCATCCGTTTGTTGATGGCTGCGCGCCGGGCAATGGCGTCCACCCGCGCGCCGGCGAAACCCTTGGCCGCAAACTCCTTCAAGGCGGCGGACAGGATGCGGGTGCGGGTGCGTTCGGGATTCCGCGCCGCCGGGCCGTTCGTTTTGGTTGTTCGGGACATGCCGCCCATAAGTAACCAGAAAGTTACTTGGAATGCAAGTCCGGATGAAGCAATCAGCCGGGAGGGTGTCCGGCGGGCGGGCGGTTGTGCTCCTTCAATTCGGCCGTCAGCTTGTCGGCCGCTTCCCGGGACAGCCCGTGCGAAACGGACAAGCCGAAACGCTGTTGCAGATATTCGTCCAAGCGGACCCATTGACCCTCGAATTTCACCTGTCCGGTCCAGGCGCAGACGGTGACGACCTGCTGCAGTTTTTCCAGCCGCAACAGGATGATGATGCTGAACATCAGCACCATGGCCACGGCGCCGATGAGCACCACCGAAGTGACCTGGCTGGACATGGCGTTATTTTCGGTTTGTTGCTGGCTCAGCCCCAGCGAGTATTCCTCCTCCTGTCCCATCCGGAACAGGATCCGGCCGATCTGCTGCATGGTGTTCCGGCCCTGGTCCGTCAAGGCGATGGCCAGCGCATCATGCAAATTGGTCGTGCTGCCGTCCAGCTTGCCCGGGTCAAGGCCCAATCGGGTGACGATGAGTTCCTGCAACTTCGTGATGTTGGTCTGCTGTCCAACATTCTTGCGCGACAGTTCCATCAATTGATCAAGGTTGTTGCGAACCGATGACATGGCCCGTCCGTAAGAGGCCAGGTAATCGTCGCTGGAGGTCAACAAATAACCGCGCCGCTCGGTTTCCGCGTCCTGGAGATGAAGCTGGGTCTGTTGGACGAGGTTCATGACCTTGTAAGTATGAGCTACCTGATAAAACGATTCCTGGAACTGGCCGGACGTTTTATGCACCGACCAGCTCATGACCACCAGGGCGATCAAGGGCAGGGATAATCCAATGAAAAACAGGACCTTGTTGGTGCGTTGCATGAATTTCATAGCGCTGGATTCGTTACGGGCTTATGAGTTGGTTATAGCCGGTCTTTCCTTGTGCCACAAGGAGGCTTGTTCATACGCCCGGGCGATTTTCAACAGCGCTTCTTCGCCGAACGGCCGGCCCAACAGCTGTAGGCCGATTGGCAATTTGGGATTTTGAGTGAAACCGCAAGGCAGACTGATGCCGCAGATGCCTGCCAGATTGCATGAAATCGTGTAAATATCACTCAGATACATCTGCAAGGGGTCGTCGGATTTTTCGCCGATTTTAAACGCGGCCGTTGGCGTGGTCGGCGTGACAATGGCATCCACTTTTCTAAAGGCCTGCAAAAAATCGTTGCGGATGAGGGTGCGGACCTTTTGCGCCCGCAGATAGTAGGCGTCGTAGTAACCGCTGCTCAAAACATAGGTGCCGAGGATGATGCGGCGCTTGACCTCCGCGCCAAAGCCGGCGCCACGCGTCCGGCTATACAACTCAATCGGATCAGCCCCGTCCACGCGTGCCCCATAACGAATCCCGTCGAACCGGGCCAGGTTGGCCGACGCTTCCGCCGTCGCAATGATATAATAAACCGACACGCCATAATCGGTGTGGGGCAGGGAGATCTCCACGATTTCTGCGCCCAGTTTTTCCAATTGTTTCACGGCAGTGTCCACCGCGGCTTTGACCTCGGGATCCAGCCCGCCAATCAGGTATTCCTTGGGCAGCCCCAGCTTCACTCCTTTGATGTCGCCATCCAGGGCGGCGGCATAATCGGGCACCGGCTGCGGCACGCTCGTGGAATCACGCGCATCGTGGCCGCTGATGACTCTCAACATCGTCGCTGCGTCGCGGACATCCCGGGTGAACGGGCCGATCTGGTCGAGCGACGAGGCAAAGGCGACCAGGCCGTAGCGCGAAACCCGGCCGTAAGTGGGTTTTAATCCGACACAGCCACACAGCGCCGCCGGCTGGCGGATCGAGCCGCCGGTGTCCGAGCCCAGTGTGGCAATGGCCTCGCCCGCAACCACCGCGGCTGCCGATCCGCCGGATGATCCGCCGGGAATGCGGGTGATGTCCCAGGGATTGCGGGTGATGCCGAAGGCGGAATTTTCCGTCGAGCTGCCCATCGCAAATTCATCCATGTTTAACCGGCCGAAAACGATGGCGCCGGCCGCCTTCAATTTCTCAATCACCGTGGCATCGTAAGGCGAAATAAATCGGCCAAGGATTTTTGAGCCGCAATTGAGCGGTTGGTTTTTTACGGCGAGCACGTCCTTGACCGCGATGGGAATTCCCAGCAGCGGTTTCTGGGCATGGGTCACGCCGGCCGCCAGGGCCAGATCGGCCGCCTGGGCCTGGGCCATGGCGTCGGCGTCATCATGGCTGATGAAGGCATGGATGTTTCCGTCCACCCGCGCGATCTGATCGAGGCACGATTGCATGGTCTCGCGGGCGGAGACCTCGCGTTTCGCCAGCCGGGCGGTGAGTTCGGAAATGGTCAGTTGGTTGAGCATGGCATTGCGTTTTAACTTGGTTGTCCACCGCGTGTCGCCGCGGCGACGATTTTTTCGCCCGGCCAGCGCGCCAGCAAAAAGTCATTCAGCCAATAGGCGGCGGGCGCGTAAACCAAGGCGGCGATGACGTCGGCAACGTAATGATAACGCAGATAAATAGTGGCACAGCACATAAGCGCAACATAAACCAAAACCGGGATGAATGCCTTTTTGCAATAGTCCCGCAAATAAAGCGACAATAAAAAAGGGATGCCGACATGGAGAGAGGGGAAACAATCGTACCCAACCCGTCCGGCCCAGATGATATAGTCCACACCACGACTGATGGCGTGTCCCTGCAAATCATGGGAAAATTGGCCGTCAAAATACGAACCCGGGCCGATGGCCGGCACCAGCAAATAGCTGGAAATACCCAGTAGCATCAGGGTGAGGTATCCCATCATGACCCGGCGGAAAATCCTTTCGCCTTTGGCTAGATAAAAATACAGGGCAACCACCGGCAGGGAAAAAATATAGGAGAAATAGACCAGGCTGAAAAAATCGGTGATCCACGGATTGATCCATGGCTCAAGAAGGATGGACGCCTGGTTGCCGAGCAGGGTGGCGTCGATTTTGGACAAGACCGCGTCGGCCGTGTGCGGGTTGACACGCAACATCAGGTTCGTGTAGAGCGCATAGTAGCAGGTGCTCAACAGAATGAAGGGAAACCAGTCGCGGAAGATCCGAACCAGCGGTCTGAAAAACGACGCCAGGTATTTTCCCGTGCTCACGTTGCCTTCGCCCTCGAGGTCCGGGGTGAACAGAAGCTCAAAGAGACATTTCAATCCCAGCACCCCTGCCGGCAACAGGAGAAAAACAATGTCATGGCCGTTCATCTCGAATTTGTGGAAAACCCGCTTGCTCAGGAAAAAAGCCAGGAGCATGGAGGAAAATCCGGCGGCCATGATATCTTCCAACCGGCAACGCAGAACGAACGAAATGCATTTTCGCGCCATAAATCCTAGTGGTGAATTTCCGCCTGCAGTTTTTCAAACCTTGCTTTCCACATCGGGGAAAGGTCATCCGGCGGGAATTTGTTCAAAATGGCCTGCGCCTCGGCCTTTTTGCCATCGGCGAGCTTGAGGGCGGCGACAATGTAGGCCTGGTCGCTTTCCGTAATATCGGCCTGTAGGAACGGTTCCATCAGCCCGGCTGCCTCCGCGGTGCGGTTTGCGTCCAGGTCCATGACCGCAAAAAGTTTAACCACGCTCCAGCGATAAGTCTCGTCCATGGCGGCCGCTTCCAGCAGCGGCACGGAATTGCTGTGCTGTCCCTGGGTAAAAAAATACAAACCCGCGTAAAAGTCTTCAAAGGGAGTGCCATGGCCCCGGCGCAAGGCTTTGGCCGCCCCGATTAATTGCAATCCCTGATCCGGATGGCCCGACAACAGAAAACACACACCTTTCTGCCCCAAGACGTCGGCGCGGTTCCAGTATTTCGAGGACGTTTGGAACAGGTTGAAGGCCTGGGGCAGCCGGTTTGCCCGAAAGGCGTTCATTCCATAATAGGAGTAAAGTTTGCCGAGGCTCTGGCATAATGAAAGATATCCGATGACCACGGTCACTACGCCAAATGCACCCGCGAGAAGTAAATGATTAAATTTGTTCGAGGTGGAATTTTTCATCCCCCTCCGTGCGAGGCGAATGGTCAGAACGGAAAATAACAACAACGCAAAATATTTACCGGTCTCACCGAGAATCAGTGTTGTGGTGTCCGTGTAATGACCTATGTCCGGCATATCTATTCCACGATCTTGGGCACCATGAACAATCCGTTGGCCTTGGCTGGAGCATTGCGGAGCGCATCATCCTGCGCCAGCGACGGACGGATTTCATCCGGTCGGGAGACATTGACCATCGGTACGGCATGGGCGGTCGGCTCGACGCTGGTCACGTCGAGTTCCCTCAATTTTTCGATGTAGCCGAGAATGCCCCCGAGTTGCGCGCCGAGCTTCTTTTCCTCGTCGGGTGTGAGGTGCAAGCGCGCCAGATGCGCGACGTATTTGACATCAAATTGGGCTGCTGACATGCCCAGAGACTAGAGTCCGGCGTTTAGACTTCAAAGTTCAAAGTTTGCGAAAACCGGGGTGTGAACAACGGTTCCCGGGAGCACGGTTACGTTCCTGCCGCAACCATCACGTGCCCCCTCATTCCTCATCAAACTTGCGTTTGACGAGGGCTTCAATTTCGGCAATGGCGGCATGGGCGTCCGCCCCGCGAACATGCAGGGTCAATTTGCTGCCGGGTCCGGCGGCCAGCATCATCAGGCCCATGATGCTCTTGCCGTTGATTTTTTCGCCGTCCTTTTCCACAAAGATATCGCAGGCAAACCGGTTGGCGGTCTTGACGAACAAGGCGGCCGGCCGGGCGTGGATACCCAGTTTGTTGGCAATCACCAGTTCCTTGGTCAGAAACTCGTTGTCCGGCAGCTTTTTCGCGCTCATTGGCTTGCTCATGTTACACTAAATCAGACAAAAATAAAGTGCCCGCGGTTTTATTTCGCCGGTGGTGGATTGCCCTGGCTCATGTGGGCAATCAGGCGTTCATTCAATTCCTGTGCTGCATTGTGGCCGGATTTCTTCAATTTGGTCTGAAAAGCCGCCACTTCTATCAGCCGCGCCAGGTCGCGCCCGGGCCGGACCGGAATGATGACATGCGGGATGTCCACGCCGAGGATTTTCATGAATTCCTGTTCCATGCCCACGCGGTCCACATCCGCCACGTCATCCCAGGCTTTGAGGGTGACGACGAGATCCACGCGCTTTCGGTTGCGGATGCTGCGCACACCGAACATCGCAGCGACGTTGATGATGCCGATGCCGCGGATTTCCATGTGATCACGCGTCAATTCTGCGCAGAAGCCGATGATGTCCCGGCCATCCTCCAGGAAGACCTTGGTGACATCGTCGGAGACGAGGCTGTAACCGCGTTCAATCAGCGCCAGCACCGCTTCACTTTTGCCGATGCCGCTCTCGCCACGGATCAATACGCCCACCCCGAGAATATCCACCATGCTGCCCATCTCCGAGCTGCGGGGCGCGAACATCGTGTCGAGCGCCAACGTCGCCGCATTGATGAATTTCATCGTGACCATCTGGCATTGAAAGACGGGCACGCCCGCTTTGTCCGCCGCCGCCATGAATTCCTTGTCCGGCCGGAATCCACGGCTGAAGACGATGCACGGGATCCGGAACGTGAAAAAGTGGGCGTAGCGCCGGGCGCGTTCGGCGGGCTTGAGTGATCGCAGGTACGACACCTCGGCATTGCCAAAAACCTGCACGCGTTTGAAGGCGAAGTATTGGGTGAAACCGCTCAACACCAGGCCGGGCCGGTTCACCGTCGCCTCCCGGATGATGCGCTTCAGGCTGCGCTCGCCGGTCAGCAGCCGCATTTGCAGCGCCTCGGCGTGCTCCTTGAAGAATTGTTCAACGGTGACGGATTGATGTTGCATAACTCACAAATTAAACTCCGGCCCCAGGTAAATTTCCCGGGCCTTGGGATCGTTCGCCAAAAATTCGGACGAACCTTCCACCAGCACCTGGCCTTTGTGAATGATGTAGCCGCGGTCGATCAGTTTCAAGGTTTCCCGCACGTTGTGGTCCGTGATCAAAATGCCCAGGCCGCGCTCCTTCAACCGGCGCACGATCTTTTGCACTTCATAAACCGCAATCGGATCGATGCCGCTGAACGGCTCGTCGAGCAGCAGCAGCCGGGGGCTCGTCACCAGCGCCCGGGTGATTTCCAGCCGCCGTTTTTCACCGCCGCTCAGGGTGTACGCCTTGTTTTTGGCCAGCGGCGTCAAATCCAGCTCGTCGAGCAGATGTTTCAGGCGCACCGCGCGCTCGTCCCGCGATATCGCGCACGTTTCCAGGATGGCCAGGATGTTTTCCGCCACTGTCAGCTTGCGGAAGACCGACGGCTCCTGTGTCAGGTATCCGATGCCCAGCCGCGCCCGCCGGTGCATGGGCAGGTGCGTAATGACGCGGCTCTGGAACTTCACCGCGCCCTGGTCCGGTTTCACCAGGCCGACCACCATGTTGAACGTCGTCGTCTTGCCCGCGCCGTTCGGGCCGAGCAGCCCGACGATTTCGCCCGCGCCCACGGAGATGGACACATCATTGACCACGCGCCGGCCGCGATAAGCCTTCACCAGGCTTTCCGTGGTCAGCAACAGGCCGTTGGATGGTGCGGCGGGCATTTCCATCATTTCACGTTGGTGTCGGTATTTTCAACCGGGCCCGGCGGAAGATTTGTCTTTTCCGGCGGCGGCGCATTGGTGCCGGCGGCCAGGCCGCTCAGATTCTGGCGCAGTATCATTTTCTGGTTGGTTGCGCTCAAATGATTATTTTGGCGGTCCCAGACAATGGGGTCGCCCGTGAGCGTGCTTTGGGCATTTTCCATTTGCGGATTGCCGGTGAGCGTGACCGTCTCGTTGGTCACGCCGCCCTGCTCGGAGTAAACATAAACCGCCTTGTCCCCGGTTGCATGATTGGTCTGGCCCTTGTTGTCGATGAAATCAATCACCACATTGGTTTCAGCCACGATATGGTTCACATGCCCGCCTCCCTGCGGCACGTCGGCGATGAGCTGCTCGCAGGTCAATTTCATCTGCGGATCATCCACGCGTACATGGCCGCGATAGATTGCCTCGTGCCCGGCCAGGTCAAAATCGCCCTGATCCGAACTGATGAGCGTCAGCCGCGGCGAAACGGGCAGCGTGCCGGTCGTGTTCGTTTGGGCTCCGGCCGCCAGATTGAACCAGGCAATGGCCGCGACAAGGATGAAACGTTTCATGGTTCAGTGTTTATTCGGCCCGTATTGGGCCACGGTGCGTACCTGGTTGGAGATGGTGAGCAATTGATTGGTTTGTCGCCATAAAAAACCTTCGCCCGAAACGCGATATTTTCCGTCTCCGGTCTGCAACTGCAACGGGCCTGCTGAATTGGCCGTGCCGGCCAGCGTGTCGTAGATGCATTCCGGCGCCGTCACGATCATTTCCGGTTTGCCGTCCAAGGCAAACGTGCGGAGCTGGAGCTCTTTGATGATGAGCAATCCCCCGGGTTGCGGCTGAGCTTCGGCGCCAGACAGGACGGATTTGATTTTTTGCTGATGCGGCGGTTCCCAGTATTCTGTGGTGGTGAAGTCCGTCGCATGGCCGGTTTGCTGGGCGCGCAGGTCCAAGGCGACGACGGACAATACCGTCACGGCGGCAACCAACAGTACCGGCCCGATGTTCGCGGCGACCTTCATGCCGAGTAATGCCTTACAAAGGGATCCCATTTTCCTTGCGCCCGCAAAATCAGTTCCACGACTTCGCGGACGGCGCCATGGCCGCCGGCGGCGCGGGTGACCAGGTGCGCCGCCGCCCGGGCTTCGCGCACGCCGTTCGCCACGGCCACCGCCACGCCTGCGTGTTTCAGCGGGCCCAAATCGACAATGTCGTCGCCGACGAAACAAACCTCGTCCCAGCCGGCTTTGGCCTCCGCCAATATGTTTTCAACGGCGGCAACCTTGCTGTGGCTGTCCTTCTGCTGGATGAGAAAATCAATTTTGAGTTCGCGCGCCCGCAACGTAGTCGCCTTCGAGGGCCGGGCCGACACCCAGCCGGTTTTCAAGCCGGCGCGGCGCAACAGCACGAGGCCCAGGCCATCCTGGATGTTGAATCGTTTGTACTCCGCCCCGGCGCCGCCGATGAACACCGACCCGTCGGTCAACACGCCGTCCACGTCGCACAACAACAATTTTATCCGGCGAAGTCTTGCTTTCAGCGAAAGGGTTTTTGTTTTGGCCATGTTCAGCGAACTGCGATTGAAGATGGAGAATGGAAGATGGAAGATGGCAGCAAATCTTCGATCGCCATCCTCAATTCTCCATCCTCCATCCTCGTTTTCATTCGGCGGCGGCTTTGAAAATTTTCAGCAGGCTGCACAGCAGTGCCGGCATCTCCGCCAGTGGAATCATGTTCGGTCCATCGCTAAGCGCGCGGTCGGGATGCGGATGGGTTTCGATAAACAGTCCATTGGCGCCGGCTGCCAGCGCGGCGCGGGCGAGCACCGGCGCAAATTCGCGCTGGCCGCTCGATTTGTCGCCGCCGCCGCCGGGCAGTTGCACGGAATGCGTGGCGTCGAAAATCACGGGGCAGCCCGTGCGTTTCAGGATGGGAATCGAGCGCATGTCGGCAACCAGATTGTTGTAGCCAAAGGTCGTGCCGCGCTCGGTGAGGAGGATTTTGGCCGCGCCGGCGCGCCGGGCCTTTTCGGCGACCTGTCCCATTTCAGCCGGTGAAAGAAACTGGCCTTTTTTCAAATTGACGATCTGGCCGGTGGCCACGGCCGCTTCGATCAAATCCGTCTGGCGGCAGAGAAAGGCGGGGATTTGCAGGATGTCCACGACCTCGCCGACCACCGCGGCATGTTCCTCGTGGTGAATGTCGGTCAGGATGGGCACGCCGAGCTTCGCGCGGACCCGGGCCAGCACGCGCAAACCTTCATCGAGACCGGGGCCGCGAAAGGATTTGGCGGACGTGCGGTTGGCCTTGTCGAAACTGGCCTTGAACACGTAGAAAATGCCGAGCGCGGCGCAGGTTTTCTTGAGGGCGGCGCCGACCTGCAGGCAAAGCTTTTCGTTTTCAATCACGCACGGCCCGGCGATCAAAAACAACCGGCGCGTCGAATTCAGGTTTTTCCAGATGACGTCGTCGTTGAGCACACGGCAGTTTTAACAGTGAAACCCCAGAAAGTAAATGACGCACGACATCGCCGTCGTTCCGGAGCAATGACCTCGCAATTCAGATCACGGTTCCGTGCGGAATGACGGCATTTTTGGGGATGACGACGATGCCGTCGCGGATGTAGCAGAGTTCGTGGTCGAACTTGTCGGGCTTGCCGACAGGGGAAATCACCACGTTGTTTCCGATGCGCGCGTTTTTGTCGATGATGGTGTTGTCAATTTTGCAGTTCGCGCCGATGCCCACGCGCGGCTTGCCTTCGTGCTCGTGCCGGGTCACGGATTCCTCGGATTCGTAAAAATCGCTGCCCAGGCTGATGACACGGGTCAATTCCGTCCCGGCGCCGACGAACGTGCGCAGGCCGACGATGGAGTTGGTGATTTTTGCGTGATTGATGATGCAGCCGTCGGCCACGAGCGCGTGGTCAATCTGCGCGCCATTGATTTTCGAGCCGGGCAGATTGCGCGGCCGCTGGAAAATCGGCATGTTCATGTCAAAGAAGTTGAAACGCGGCAGCTCGGAAACGAGGTCGAGGTTTGCCTCGAAGAAGGAACGGATGGTGCCGATGTCCTCCCAATAGCCCTGAAAAACATAGGAGAAAACGCGGCGGGAATGAATGGCCTGCGGGATGATGTGCTTGCCGAAATCCGGCAGCGGATTGTCCAGCAGGCTGCGGATCAGTTCGCGATTGAAAACGTAAATGCCCATGGAGGCGAGAAACAGTTCGCGTCCCTCGGGGATGCCGAGTTTCTCGTACCATTTCGGTTCCAGCCGCAACGCGTCCTGCACCGCCGGATCCTTCGGCTTTTCTTCAAAACGGGTGATCTGGTGATCTTCGGCCATCTGCATGATGCCCAGCGACGGCATCTCCTTGCGCCCCACCGGGATGGTGGCGACGGTGATGTCCGCATTGGTCGCCGCGTGCTGCTCGATCACGGGCCGGAAATCCATCCGGTACAACTGGTCGCCGCTCAGGATGATCAGGTAATCGAAATCGTGATTGAGGAAATGGATCAGGTTTTTGCGCACGGCGTCGGCGGTGCCTTCATACCAGGACGTGTTGGTCAACGTCTGTTGCGCTGCGAGAATTTCCACGAAGCTGCTCGTGAACTGGTCGAACTTGTACGTCCGCGAAATATGACTATGCAGCGAGGTGGAATTGAACTGGGTCAGAATGTAGATCCGCCGGAAGCCGGAGTTGATGCAGTTCGAAATGGGGATGTCCACCAGCCGGTATTTGCCGGCCAGGGGCACGGCCGGCTTGGCCCGGTCCTTGGTCAGGGGAAACAGCCGCGTGCCTTGTCCGCCACCCATGATGACGCAGAGGACGGCACTGGTGTTGAGTGATTGACGTCCGGTTTGTGACATAACCAATTGTCGCGGCAGTGTAAGGGGGCTTCCTGCGTCAGGGCAAGCCACGGATATAAAAAAGGATGAAGGTGGAATGAGGAAGGCAGAAACAAAATCCGGCGCGGGGGCTCATGGCTGCAGGATCACATCTTCATTCCGCCTTGGGGACAATGTACGCCGCAAATTCGTCGTGATGTTGCGGTGGTATGCGCGCCTTGAATCGGGCCGCCGGGCCGCGATAACTGCGCGAAATCACCTGGCCCACCTGGTGCAACCGTGCAATCACCGCCGCCTGCTCGTGCGGCACGCGCAATTCCAGAAACTCCCGCTTGGGCCGCAATTGCGTCCCGATTTCCGCCAGCAGCGCCGGAATGCCTTCGCCCGTCACAGCCGAGATCGCGGCGGCATGCGGGTATTTTTCCTGGAAACGGTTCAACGCGCCATGGCCGTTCAGTTTGTCCATCTTGTTGAACACCATGATGGTGGATTTTTCGCCCGCGCCGATCTCCGCCAGCACGGCATTCACGGCGGCGATCTGTTCCTCAGCCTGCGCATGGCTGATGTCCACCACGTGCAGCAGCAAATCCGCCTGCACCACTTCTTCAAGCGTGGCCTTGAATGCCTCAACGAGACCGTGCGGCAATTTGCGGATGAAACCAACCGTGTCCGTCAGCAACACATTCTGGTTCGTCGGCAGTTTCAACCGCCGCGTGGTCGGGTCCAGGGTGGCGAACAAAATGTCCTTTACCAGCACATCCGCGCCGGTGAGCGCGTTGAGCAGCGTGGATTTGCCGGCGTTGGTGTAACCGACGATGGAAGCCAGCGGCCAGTTGTTGCGCTGGCGGCCGCTGCGCTGCGTTGAGCGCTGCTGGCGGACGACCTCCAGTTCGCGTGCAATCCGGGCGATGCGGTCGAGCACGCGGCGGCGGTCGGTTTCCAGTTGCGTTTCACCGTCACCGCGCATGCCGATGCCGCCTTTTTGCCGCGACAAATGGCCCCAATATTTGGTGAGCCGCGGCAGCAGATGCTGGAGCTGCGCCAGCTCAATCTGCATCTTGCCTTCGCGCGTGCGGGCGCGCTGCGCGAAGATGTCGAGAATCAGCGACGTGCGGTCGAGGATTTTGCAGTTGAAGATCTTTTCCAGGTTGCGGCTTTGCGCGGGCGAAAGATCATCGTCGAAAATCACCGTGTCCACGTCCTGGCTCTGGCAGAACCCGGCAAATTCGCCGGCTTTGCCCTTGCCGATGAAGGTGGCGGGATTCAACGATTCCGTTTTTTGCAGGCCGTCGCCGACGACTTCACCTCCGGCAGTCGCGGCCAGTTCGCCCAGTTCGGCCAGCGAATCCCTCAGGTTCTCGTGGTTGCGGGATTTGAGCTCGACGCCGACGAGGAACACCCGTTCGGGGCGTTTGCGGCTTGTTTCAATGAGGGCTTTCAACGGTGTGGTAAGCGGACCAAAGATCAAATCTGAAAATCCACCACGGTCGTCCGGTCCCGCTTGTTCAACACGCGCATATCGAGGCCGTCATAAACGACCAACGAGTTCGGCGCAACGCTGTTCATGATGAACACATTGCCGCCAATCGTGCTGCCGGCGCCGATGACCGTCTCGCCACCGAGAATCGTTGCGCCGGGATAAATCGTGACGCGGTCTTCGATGGTCGGATGCCGTTTCTTGCCGCGCAATTGTTGTCCGCCGGCGGTGGACTTCGCGCCGAGCGTGACGCTGTGGTACATCTTCACGTGGTTGCCGATGATGGCGGTTTCACCGACGACCGTACCGGTGCAATGGTCCACGAAAAAGTGCGAGCCGATCTTCGCGCCCGGATGCAGGTCCATGCCCGTGCGCGCGTGGGCCCATTCGGTCATGATGCGCGGAATGAGCGCGACGTCCTTCAAATACAGTTCATGCGCCAGCCGTTGTACGGCAATCGCCTCGATGAACGGATAGGAGACCAGCACCTCCTCCTTGCTCTTGGCCGCCGGGTCGCCGTCAAAGGCCGCTTCCATGTCGGTCTGTAAAATTTCGCGGACGCGCGGCAGGCTGCCGAGAAAATCGACCGTCAGCTGGTGCGCCGCCGCCGTGATTTCCTTTTTCGAGAGGCTTTCGGGCGGGTCGTATTCCAGGCTTTTGCGGATTTCATCCTCGAGCGCGCCGAGCACGGAGTCGAGCAGCTCCGCCGTCACCACCTTGATTTCCGAGGAATGGACGGGTTTCTCATCGAAGAACCCGGGAAACAGCAGCCGGAGCAAATCCACCGTGATGACGGCAATGGCACGTTTGGACGGCAGGTTTTTGCCGTCCAGATGGTTGATGCCGCCGACGCGCGCATACGACGCGACGAGCTGGTTCGTCAATTGGGTGACCGTTTCCACAATGGCAAGATTACCACGAAGACGCGAAGGCTCAAAGTCAAATTGGTTTTGTAGGAGACGACATACGGAGGCTCGGCATTTGCGGTTTACGATACCGGATTTACGCCGCACATCTGAATCGCGGAGTTACAAGCTATTGCAATTCAGATTGATTTCAGCACCGCTTCCACAGCGCGTTCGACGCTGATGCCGTTCAGGCAGCGATAATCGATCGGGCATTCGCGCAGGAAACAGGGTGAGCAGGGCGCGTCGGATTTCAACGTCCAATGGCGCGGGTCGTCCGGCAGGCCCGGCCCGGTCAATTCCGGCGAGGTGCTGCCAAAGGGAACGACGACTGGCGTGCCCAGCGCCGCGGCCACATGCATCGGCCCGGAATCGTTGGTCAGCAGGACGCGACAAATCTTCAGCAACGCCATCAGTTCGCGCAAGGTGGTTTTCCCCGCCAGATCCAGGACGGCGAACGGCGGACTCGGAATGGCGGATTCGATCCGGTGCGCCAGCGGCGCGTCATTTTTGACGCCAAAAACCAACCAGGTGCAACCGGTGCGATTCTCAATGTCGCGGGCGGCGGCAATGAATTTGTCCACCGGCCAGCGTTTGGCGGGGCCGTATTCCGCGCCGGGGTTCAGTCCGAAAATCGGCCGTTTGATGTTGCCCAAGCTGAATTTTCTGCGGACTGATTCCATTTCATCGGGCGTCACCTCCAACTGCGGCGGCAAGGGCTGCGGGCTGGCACCGAGCGCGGCGACGAGATGCAGGTATTCATGCATCTGGTGCGCCGACTTCTCAATTTCCGGCCTCGGGGTTCGGGATTCCGGGTTCTCTGCCACCAATTTTTTAATTTCGTCGACCGATCGCTTTCGCATCTGCACCGCACCAGTTCGTGGCGCGATCGTCTGGGTCAGAAACCAATTCCGCCAGGGGCGCGCGTACCCGATGCGTCGGGGAATTCCTGCGAGCCAGGGTTCAATAGCCGAGCGCGGAGAATTCGGCAGCACCAGCGCCGCATCGAATTTGCCGGCCCGCAATTTTTTGCCGGTGGAAAGCACATTTTCATCCGGGGCAAATGAAATCACCTCGTCGATTGCCGGATGCTGAAGCCATAGATCGCCCAATTTTTCCGGGGTGAGCAGCGCCAGATGGGCGCGGGGAAATTTCTCGCGCAGACGCAGCAGCGCTGGCGTGGTCATCACCGCATCGCCCAGCCAGTTCGTTCCCCGCACCAGAATGCGGCGGGGATCGGCGGGGGATGAGGGAGAATTGCTGTTCATGGAGTTGTTTCCGTTTTTTCTTTCAAGACTTCCACCGTCGCTTTCGTTCCCGCCGCTTTCCAGCGACGATGGACCCAAAACCAGTTGGCCGGATCGCGGCGGACGGCAACTTCGAAGGCGCGGTTTACGTCGGTCATGATGGCGGCAATGGTCCGTGGCTGGCCGTTTTCCCGGGTCGGGATTTCATCGCCGGCTTCGATCACCCACCGGCCCAAACCGACGCGATAGCAAATGGCCGTGTGCAACGGGCAATGGTAACGCAGCGCAAAAATCGCCGGCGCGTTCGAGGTGGCGCACTCATGTCCCAGGAAGGGGAGGCGCAACTGGCCGTCACTCTGGTCCGCCAGCAGGCCAAGCAACAGGCCTGACTCCGTCATGCAGGCCCGCAACGCGGCGCCCTCGCTGCGCCGCTCGAAGAACCGGCAATGCGAAGTTTCCCGCAACGCTTGCATCAGGCGGGTGAGCGCCGGCTGGCGCAGGGCGCGATAGGTGGTGGCGCATTTGAAAATGGGCACAAACTGGCCGAACCGGGCATACAGTTCGAAATTCCCGAAATGGCCGATGGCGACGATCCGGCTTTGCGGGCCGCTCTCCGTTCGGAATTTCATGATTTTTTCCACGCCGACAAAATTAAAATGCACCCGCATCTGGTCCGGGGTCATGGCCGCGGTTTTGACGGCACTGGCGAAATTTTCCCCGATGCGCCGGAAATTTTCCTGCGCCAGGGCGCGGATTTCCGCTGGTGATTTTTCCCGGCCGAAGCACAGGGTCAGGTTGCTCAGCGCCACCCGCCGGTGTCGCGCATCCAGATAAAAAATCAGGCCGCCAACCAGCCGGCCCAGCCGGGCCACCAGCACAAGCGGCAGCGCCTGGATCAACGCAACCAGGGCGCGGGCGGGCCAGTAAATCAATGCGTCCATTTTCAGCGAAAGCAGATTTTGCGAACGCAATCCTGAAAGTCATTGGCGCCGCTGACAATCTTGATTTCCACCCGCATGAAAAAAATCGGCAGGTCGCGCCGGTCGATTTTGGGGAAGCGCACGGCATCCTTCTGGGTGGTGACGATCACGCCGGCCTGGCGCTTTTTGGCGCGGTTGATGACGTTGAGGATTTCCTGCTGGCTGAACCGGTGATGGTCGGTAAACCGTTTGGCATAGACGAGTTCGCCACCGAGTTTGACCAGGCTTTGCTCGAAGCTTTGCGGTTGGGCGATGCCGCTCAGCGAGGCGACTTTTTTGCCGGCCAGAAAATCGAGGCCCTTTTGCTCGCCGCTGAACACGTCCTCCAGATACAGCGGATGATGCACGCATTCGATGATGGCGGCGTGGGAATTCAATTCAGCAATGCGTTCACGCAGCGCGGCCGTTTGGCCGTCGCTCTTGGTGATGAAAATCGTGTGGGCCCGCGCGAGGTGCGACGGAGGCTCGCGCAACGACCCGTGCGGAATGATCTGTTCATTGTAGCCGAAGGGCTGCTGGCGGTCGATCAACACGACGTCGTGCCGGCGCCCGCGCAATTTCCAGTATTGGAAGGCGTCATCGAGCAGCAGGGTGTCGCAACCGAATTTTTCAATCGCATAACGTCCGCTCTTGACGCGGTCCTTGTCCACCAGCACGACGACATCCTTGAGGTTCGAGGCCAGCATGTAAGGCTCGTCGCCCGCCATTTCGGAGTCGAGCAGCAGCGATTTTCCGTCCGAGACGACGCGCGGCGGGGTCTGGTCTTCGCGCAGCAGGATTTTGTTGAACAGCCATTGATGAAAGGGGGTGGGTTTGGAACGATAGCCTCGTGAAAGAATGGCGACCTTGCGCCCGGCGTTCTGCAATTCGCGCGCGAATTTCTCCACGACCGGCGTTTTGCCGGTGCCGCCCCAGGTGAGGTTGCCGACGGCAATGACTTGAACCCCCAACGTCTTGTCCCGAAAAATGCGGGCGTTGATGAGCCACCGGGTGACCTTGACGTAAATCTGGACCAGTTTTGATCCGACCGACAGCATGCCGCGCGTCAGGTTCGCCTTGACGTCACGGCGTTCCTCGGAAATGACTTCGAGATAGAACGCTTCAAGGGTTTCGGCCCAGGCCCGGAATTTTTCGCGCATGTTGCGTCAGTGTGCCAAGGGATGTGGTCAGCAGCAAGACGAAGGAAATGAGCTGGCAGAAGTCCAAACTCAACGGGCGGGATTGAAAGGCCATCGTCCTCCTTCTCGTCCTCGTCCTCTCGGTCCGCCCGGTTTCGATTACGACGACGAGAACGACGACGAGGAGGAAGGAAGCGTTTCAGAATCCCATCCGCGAAATCTCTTTTTCCAGGGACGCTTGAAACTGCTGCACATCGGCCGCAGACGGCTTGTAACCTTGTTGTCGGGGCGCCACGCCGAGCCGGCCCGACTGGTCGAGATACCAGTCCGCCTGCTGGCCGTCGCTGAACGTGACCTTGCCGCTGACAATCGTGCCCGGACGCGCCAGCTGGTCCACGATCACGGACACGCTGCCGGGTATGCCGGGCGCCGGCGCTGGCAGTGGGACCGTTTTCTCGGCGACTGGTTTGGCCGGTTCGGCCGGCGGTGCGACCACCTTGGGCGGCTCCGGATCCTTCGGCGTGAGCTTCAAATCGTCCACCAGCAGCCGCACTTCCATGTAGGTGAATTTAAGGCCGAGCTCGGACGCCAGCCGGGTCTGGATTTCGGAAAGTTTCGCGCCATCCGCGATCCAGGCGGCGACTTGCATGCGTTGGGCTTCGTCCAGATTCATGCCACCAGTCTAGTCAGGCTGGCTTGATAATCCAGTCGTAACCCTTGGCTTCGAGTTCAAACGCGAGCTGCTTGTCACCGGATTTCACAATCCGGCCGTCGTAGAGCACGTGGACGAAATCGGGAATGATGAAGTTCAACAGGCGCTGATAGTGCGTAATGACGAGCTGGGCGCTGTCGGCGCGTTTCAACTTGTTGACGCCGCCGGCGACGATGCGCAGCGCGTCAATATCGAGGCCGGAATCCGTTTCGTCGAGGATGGCGAGCTTGGGTTCGAGCACCGCCATCTGGAAGATTTCGTTGCGTTTCTTTTCGCCGCCGGAAAAACCCTCGTTGACCGAACGCTTGAGCAGGTCCTCGTTCAATTCCAGCAGCTTGATCTTGTCCTTGACGAGGTTTAGAAATTCCATCGCGTCCAGTTCCGACTGGCCCTTGGACTTGCGGACTTCGTTCAGCGCGGCCTTGAGGAAATAGGTGCTGTTGACGCCGGGGATTTCGACCGGGTACTGGAAGGCGAGGAAGACGCCTTCGCGGGCGCGCTCCTCGGGATCGAGATCGAGCAGATCCTTGCCGTTGTAAATCACCTCGCCGCCGGTCACATCGTAACCGTCGCGTCCGGCCAGCACCGCGGCTAGTGTACTCTTGCCGGAACCGTTCGGGCCCATGACGGCATGGACTTCGCCCGGGTTGATGGTCAGGTTGATGCCCTTGAGGATTTGCTTGCCCTCAACGCCCGCGCTGAGGTTTTTGATTTCAAGTATTGGTTGTTGGCTCATTTTCTAAAAATTACTTTTACCACGGATGGACACAGATTAACACGGATAAAGAATTTGGACTGCGGTGGCAGAGCGCAGCGTCGACACCGCTTTTCGGGGACCATCCGGCGTTCGAAGGCGGCGTGGCGCTTCGCTTTCCGCCGCAGTCCAAAATGGGGAGTGCCGTGCAATTCGCTTCAGTACATCCGTGTCCATCCGTGTTTATCAGTGGTTGAATTCTAGCCCACACTGCCTTCCAAACTCACGCCTAAAAGTTTCTGGGCTTCCACGGCGAATTCCATCGGCAGTTCCTTGAAGACTTCCTTGCAGAACCCGTTCACGATCAGGTTCACGGCGTCCTGGGTCGAAAGCCCGCGCTGGTTGCAATAAAAAATCTGGTCCTCGCCGATCTTCGAGGTCGAGGCTTCGTGCTCGACGCTGGCCGACGTGTTTTTCACCTCGATGTAGGGGAACGTGTGCGCCCCGCATTTCGCGCCGATCAACATCGAGTCGCACTGGGAAAAATTACGCGCGTTGGCGGCGCTCTTCAGGATTTTGACCTGGCCGCGATAGCTGTTCTGGCCGTGCCCGGCGGAAATACCCTTGGACACAATCGTGCTGCGCGTGTTTTTGCCGATGTGGACCATCTTCGTGCCGGTGTCGGCCTGCTGGTAATTGTTCGTCACGGCGACGGAATAAAATTCCCCGATGGAATTGTCGCCCTGCAGGATGCAACTGGGATATTTCCAGGTGATGGCCGAACCGGTCTCGACCTGGGTCCAGGAAATTTTCGAGTTCTTCCCTTTGCACAGGCCGCGCTTGGTCACAAAGTTGTAGATGCCGCCCTTGCCGTTCTCGTCGCCGGGATACCAATTCTGGACGGTCGAGTATTTGATTTCCGCGCTTTCGAGCGCAATGAGTTCGACGACCGCGGCGTGGAGCTGGTTTTCGTCGCGCATCGGCGCGGTGCAGCCTTCGAGATAACTCACGTAGGCGCCCTCGTCGGCGACGATGAGCGTGCGCTCGAACTGGCCGGTGTTGGCGGCATTGATGCGGAAATACGTGGAAAGCTCCATCGGGCAACGCACGCCCTTGGGGATGTAGCAGAACGAACCGTCGGTGAAGACGGCGGAGTTCAGTGCGGCAAAAAAATTGTCGGTGTACGGCACGACCATGCCGAGATACTTCTTCACGAGGTCGGGATGTTCCTGCACGGCTTCGCTGAACGAGCAGAAGATGACGCCTTTCTCGCCGAGCTGTTTCTTGAACGTCGTGCCGACAGACACACTGTCAAACACCGCATCCACGGCCACGCCGGCGAGCCGCTCACGTTCGCGCAGGGGGATGCCGAGTTTTTCGTAGGTCTCCAGCAGTTTCGGATCAACCTCATCGAGGCTTTTCGGCCCATCGCCTTTTTTCTTGGGCGCGGAATAATAGACGATGTCCTGGTAGTTGATTTTTTCGTGGTGAACCTTGGCCCAGGTTGGTTCCGTCAGCGTCTGCCAGTGGCGGAACGCCTTGAGCCGCCAGTCGGTCAGCCATTCTGGCTCGTTTTTCTTGCGGGAAATCAGCCGGATGGTGTCCTCGCTCAAGCCCGGCGGCGCGGACTCGGTTTCCACGTCGGTGTAAAAGCCGTACTTGTAATCCTGTTTGACCAGGCCCTCAATCGTTTCGGTGGCAGTGCTCATCGTTCGTAAAATTTATTTTTTCTTCGCGCAATCCGGACAGGTGCCATGGATGGCAATTTCATAATGTTCCGCCTTGAAACCCTTCGGCAGCGTCACGCCGGGCCGGGGCTTCGCGGGCAGGTCCACATCAAACACCGTGTCGCACGCATCGCAGTAAAAGTGGCAATGCTCGCTCATGTTTGGGCAGAACCGGGTTGCGCCGCGGTCCAGCGTCACCTGCCGGGCGAGCCCGCACTTTACCAGCGCGTCGAGGCAGTTGTAAACCGTGGCCATGGAAATCTCCGGCATGGTTTTCTTGGTCCGGATGAACACCTCCTCGGCGGTGGGGTGGTCGCGCTTCTGCAGCAGCACGTTATAGACGTGCTCGCGTTGCGGCGTGGACCGGAACCCGCCCGTGGTCAGGCGCGCGTTCAGGTCCCCGTTCATCGTTTTCTTCTCGACCAGACTCATGACCCCGGCAAAATAAGGACGAACCCGAAGCCTGTCAAGATTTAGAATAATTCTAAATTGGCGGTCCTGTTAAGGGATGCGAGGAGGTTTTCAGGAGCAGTCGTGCCGCGGCTTGGGGTAAAAGTTAACCATTGAACAACGCCGGGTTCTTCTGTTAACAACGCGCCAGCTTGAATCCCATAAAATCCCAACGCTGGCTGCGCATCATCCCGGTCGCGCTGGTCATGTACACGATCTCGTACATCGACCGCACGAATGTCGCGCTGGCGCTGGACCCCCGGATTTCGTCCATGATGAAGGACCTGCTCATGGACGACCGGCTGAAGGGCCAGGCGGCGGGCATTTTCTTTCTCGGCTATGTGCTGTTGCAGATTCCCGGTGGGTATCTGGCCGGCCGGTGGAGCCCGAAGAAATGGATTTCCATTT
>Ga0265336_10000245_pt1 | contig 38481 bp, 72 predicted proteins | sample 42119metaG_FD_193583 | JGI IMG/M metagenome (GOLD analysis project Ga0265336, IMG submission 193583) | Rhizosphere microbial communities from Carex aquatilis grown in University of Washington, Seatle, WA, United States - 4-21-19 metaG | ecosystem: Host-associated > Plants > Roots > Rhizosphere...
TACCTTTACCTTTTTCTCCAAACCCAATGTTGATACTTATCCTACTGATACCAGTTCAGGCGATCCTAATGATCCTTTGTATGATTTTAGCAATAAATACATATCGATATTGCAGCCATTATATGTTGCAGGATATAACGTTCAATATTCACAAAGTCGTGAATCATTTTATGCATCATATCCATTCTTGAATAATATCGCATCTATTGGACCAGCGGGGGACAATGCCACTACGAATTTTACCGGAACCATAAGCAATACACCGTTCTTACAGAACAATGTGCTCTTTAGTTCTTTTGATCAATACAATCAAAGTTTAGCTATGATTGATGTGCCTATATTGGATTCAGTGACTGGATCACCAACACCATTTGGAGTATTAATAAGTTATAATGCTTCTCAAGTTGGATTACCATTACGTAACATACCACCTTATAATGATATTGTTGCTAACCCTCAATTTATCCCATATCAAAACAACTTTATCAATTATAATACTGGGCAATATAGCGTTACATTCTTAACGCCGCCTGCACAAGGTATTGCTATAAATAGTCAGACAGTACCCTATATAGCATCCAGACCACAAGCAGTATTATATTATGATGATATGTTTACATTGAGACCGGTACCAGATCAAGCGTATCGAATTGATATGCAGGTATTTCAGCAGCCGATGCAACTTCTTCAATCAACAGATAAACCTATGCTTTCACAATGGTGGAAATACATAGCTTACGGCGCAGCAAAACAATACTTTGAAGATTATGACGACTTAGAATCTGTAGCACGTATCATGCCTGAATTTGATCATCAAAAAAGAGAAGTATTACGAACCACCCTTATGCAATATGCCAATCAAAGAACATCGACAATATTTGCCGGTCAAACTGACAATACAAGTTCATGGCAAGGATATGGTAGTTTCTTTGGCTGGAGTAACTTTTAGGAGAAAATTATGGCATATAATCCACTAATTCCACAGGCAACTGATAGATTACGAGTATCGCAGGGAGATCTATTAGGGAATTTTGCAAATACTTCCAGTGGTTTAGGTACAATGCTTAATCCAAATCAGGGATATATACAATTTCCAAACCAAGGCGCAACGCCAACATTAATTGCTACACAACCAGGAATCTATGCATCAAAAATTGCAAATCCTCCATATCCTGTACCAATAGTTTCGGCTATAAGTGAATTGTTTTTAAACAAAAATTCATTTAAAAATGTTGTAACTACAAACGAAATACCTTTTACTGCATCAAATTTAAGTGTTGAATCGCCAACAAATGCGTCAACGTTAAATTGGTCTTATCTTCCAAGTGGATATAGTATACAGTTCGGTTTTTTTCAAAATAAGGCGAGCAATGCGACGGTATCTTTTAAATATACTTTTCCCAACGATAGAGTAAGTCTATTTATTTCAGATTTTAACAATGGTGCGGATAACTCCACTAATTTTATGCAATGGAACAATTTTTCAACAGCAGGATTTAATATTGTTTTTGGTGGTGGTGGCACTAAATCGGGTTATTATATAGTTATAGGATATTAAGATGGCAGATCGTTTTCTTATTGGCCCTATGAATTCTACACAGCAAAGTGATCTTAAACCATGGGCATTGCCTGAACAATCCTATATTCAACTCACTAACATGTATAATTTTCGTGGCCGTATAACAAAACGATTTGGTTCTGGATATATGGTTCCTTCTGATGGTGCAACACCAGGATTTGAGAGTTTGGTATCAAGACTTGCAATAACTGTGGGTACGATAGCGGCAGATGGTACTGCATCCGGAACAGTGCCTGGATCTACTATTGCGGGTACAACTAATATAGGTCAACTTTTTGCAGTTGGGCCATATGAAGTAAGTGCGGGCGTATTTGCCTATGATACATATACAGTTTATCAAGCAAATGGCGCATTAATGCCAAGTAATCCTTTAACTTCCGGTACATATAATACTACCAATGCAGTTATTGGTGCATGGACGCTGGCAGATCTTCCTGCTAATGTTGGCATGTCTGTTTATTGGTTTCCCGCATTACCGGTTATGGGATTACCTACTTATCAATCCGGCCCTCTCAATGACTTACCTACTTTGGCATTTGATACAAGATTTGCTTATCAATACACCAATGCAGGATGGCAAAGAATAGGAACTTCAACCACTGCACCTAACGCAGGAATATGGACGGGAGCAGATTGGCAATTTTTCTGGTGTGCGAACTATCAAGCTACCTCTTCTTCGGCTACTTATTTATATGTGACCAATAATAATCCACCCGATCTTATGCAATATTGGAATGGTAGTGTATGGACTCAGTTCAATCCTACTTATAATGCAGCAGGCAGCACTATAACAACTTGTCTCATGATAATACCATTCAAGAGTAGATTGATATTAGCCAACACGACAGAATTAATAGGCGGCAATCCATTTACTTTCCAAAATAGAATACGTTATAGCATGGTAGGTGATGCGAGTAATATGTATGCTTACTATGACAATCAAAATATGCCAAATTATAAAGGTGGCGGTTATCTTGATAATCTTCAAACTCAAGAAGCGATCATAAGTTCTGAGTTCATCAAAGATAGATTAATAGTAAACTTCGAAAAAAGTTCCTATGAATTAGCCTATACCGGCAATCAACAATTGCCCTTTATTTGGAACCTACTTAACACAGAACTTGGCGCAGAATCGACTTTTAGTCCCGTTCCATTTGATAAATTTATTATCACAGTAGGAAACGTCGGTGTCCATCAATGTAACGGTAGTAACGTAGAACGTATCGATCAACTCATACCTGATGAAGTCTTTCAGATTTCAAATTCTAATCATGGCGTTCAACGTGTGTATGGCATCAGAGATTATTACAGTGAGATGGCCTATTGGACATATCCTGATGAAAATCAGAACAATCCTGACACGCAATACTTTCCCAATAGAATCTTTGTGTATAATTACCGTACCGGTTCTTGGTCATTTAATACCGATACCATTACCTGTTTTGGTTATTATGATCAAGTCACCGATCAGACATGGGCAACAACTTTTTATACATGGGAAGAATTAGATGAGCAATGGGATGCCGGCACACAACAAGGACAATTCAGGCAGGTATTAGCTGGCAATCAAGAAGGTTATACATTTATCGTCAATCGTGATCTTAATCGCAATGCAGGGGCATTACAGATCACTAATATGGTATTTAATGGATTCTTTGTAACACTGACAATAATCAATCATAACCTTGCGGTATTTGAAAACTTAGAAAACTCAACAGAGTATATACTGATCGAGAATGCTATTGATACCGGTGGCGGCAATATTGTATTACTCAATGGCGGTATATTCCCAATAGTATCAGTAACTGATGCCAATACGATTATAATTAGTGCATCGCAACTTAATGTCGATATAACGGGTACATATGCCGGTGGTGGTACAGCAGCACGAGTCTCAAATATCAATATCATCACTAAAGAATTCAATCCATATCGTCAAAAAGGCCAAAATATCTATATCAACAAGATAGAATTCTTAGTAGATAAGACTGATGCAGATCCGGATACCGGTATAGGTGGACAAGTGACGATTGATTCGTTCCCATCTTCTAGCAATTTATCAACACTCAACCAGTCCAATGCAGGGGTATTATTTGGCGCAACTCCAGGAGTACTTGAGACAACGCCATATCCCGCAATATATTATCCACTTGAACAATATCAGGATCAATTATGGCATCCATTGGTATTGCAGATTGATGGAAGCGGTATACAACTCAGGATATTTATGAATCCTGATCAGATGATCAATCCGCATACATCTTTGCAGGACTTTGTACTCAATGCGTTTATAATTTATTGCAATCCAATTGGGAGGGTACAATAATGGCATTAGATATACAGCAAACGAGTACCGGCGCATATGTTCCAACAACGTTTATATTGGATGTTGCGCAACTTAATCAAACAGATGTTACCAAACCTGAATTTAAAGAATTATTGGTACGTCTTTATCAAAATATTGGATTGATGTGCAATGTACTGAATGTTAAAGATACGGGTATGTATCTAACACAGGAATTGATAAATTCACAGTTATGGTTCCAGAATCCATTATTAGATTCAAGTACACCTCAAGTACCGGAATATCGCCAGGTATATAGGATGTTAGTTAATTTTGGTGCTTTACCGGCAGCAGGAACAAAACAAGTTGCACATAATCTTGATGTGGGTCCTCTATGGACATTTACACGTATATATGGAGCATCTACTAATCCAGCATTATTTACAACACCACCAACGGCATTTGGAGTTCCACCACTTGGAAAAAATTATATTCCATTACCATACGTTAGCGTTAGGGATGCAACAGGAAGTTTAGAATTAAGTGTAGATCAACAATTTGTCAATATTACAACTGGTGGAACTGATTATAGCGCATGGACAGTAACATATATAATTTTTGAGTATATAAAACTCTGAAGGAAAAATTATGGCTTACCCAAATCAATTAGTAAATCAGGCAGTGCAAGGTGGGGGTAATCTGCTTCAACTGCCTAAATATGGACAAGGACAACAAGGCGGTGTTGAAAATATACTCCAACAACTTTTGTCACAAGGTTCGCAAGGTCTCAAAAATCCACAACAAGGATTCCAACCCATAGAAGAAGCATCACGAAGAGGTTTCGAAAATCGCACTATTCCTTTGCTGGCTGAACGTTTTGGTGGTCTTAATGCTACCGGTTCATCCGGCTATCAAAATGCACTTACAGGAGCTGGTACAGACTTCGAATTAGGCCTCAATGCTCAACGTCAGCAATTTGGTCAACAAAACATAGGTCAGTTATTGCAAATGTTGCAACTTGGCATGCAACCAACAAGTGAAAATGTATTCACCCCGCCATCATCCGGTGGTTTTGGTTCTGCTGTAGCCGGAGGTCTAGGAGCTGGCGCAGGATTATTAGGAACAACAGGATTATCAAGCGCATTAGGAGCAGGTGGATCATTAGCCCCATGGTTAGCTAGTTTAGGACTCGGTGCTACTGCAACAGCTGCTGCTCCTATAGCAATACCATTATTATTAGCAGCATTACTGGGCGGTGGCGCATATGGTTTGTCACAATTAGGAGGAGATTAAGATGGCAACAATATTACAACCTAAACAAGGTTTTGGTGAAATGTTCGGTGCAGGTTTGGGACAAGGAATCCAAAGTGGTGTCGGATCATTAATTGAACAAAAATTGCAAGCGATGCAACAAGAGCGTCAATATGCGCAAAGAGAAAAAGGTATTGAAGCATTAGTAAAAGGAGGTTTCCTTGGTGAAAATCTATCTCCTGAAGCTATGCAAGGTCTCAAATATGCACCCGATTCAGTACTTAACAGCATTATTAAAAATAAGATGACTGCACCACAAGCCCAGGCTTATCAGCAAGCAGCAACTCGATTGGCGCAAGATGTACCATATGAAAAGGTACTACAAGAATTTCCAGGATTAAAAGGACAAGAAATAACACAACTTGGACAAACTTATGCCGCATTACAACAAGCAAAACGTGGCGAAGAAAAGATTGGCAGACAAGAATCTTCCAAATATCGTGAAACATTATCATTGAGAGAACGAGATGCTGATATTATGGGTGCTGAATTAGGCAAACTTGAAAATCTTATCAAGGAACAGGATGTAGCATCAGGTATATGGGGAACATTGCCAACACCATTACAAAATGAAGCTACACAAGAAGCACAAACAATTATTAATAAGATGGTTATACCGCTTGAGGCTAAAGCTCGTGCCAATTCTGACAAAAGATTGGATGCAGTAGTAAAATCATTGGTGTCATTAAGCCAAACTAAAGGCGCACAATTAAAGACTATCGATTATTGGAAAGACCTGGTTAAGTTAGACAAGATAGAAGCAGAAGTAGCCGATGAGATTATTGAAGAAAGAAAGGGAATTGTTCCTGGAAATCTTGAAAAACTGGCCTATAAACGATCTGCACCAGAAAGAGAAAAAATACTTTCAAAAATTGAAAAAGGCATAGGGTCAACATCAACTGCCGTTGCTGGTAAAAAAGTATCATCAGTAAAACCGCAAGATAGACCTATTGGTGCTCCAATGATAAATCCAAAAACAGGTGAACGTTATATATGGAATGGCACTGAAGCAGTATTGCAAAAGGGATAACTATGGCAGTCAATCTCGATGATTTGATATTTGAAGAACCACAACAAGAATCTATGGGCGGCGCAATTGGAAGGAATATAAGTCGTTCAACATTAAAAGGTGTTGAAGCAATTGGTGGATTTCCAGGTGATATAGCTGAATTTGCCAATGTTATTGCACAGCAGCCTCAAGGACCAAGTTTATTGCCTCAACCTACCAGGCAATATGGCGTGGGCGTAAATCAATTACTTGGTCAAGCATTACCTAAAGCCACTCAAGCAGTATCAAATGTATTACCAACGCAAGAATCATTACATGAAAAAGCAACTAAATACATTGCTCCTCATCTTCCTGAAAAATATCTTGAGCCACAAGGAGAATGGGAAAAACTTGGTGATGAATTCATATCTACTCTAGCTCCTTCACTTGTATTTGGTGCGCCTAAAACCATTAAAGGTGTTGGTAAATTAGCTACATCCGTCGCAACTGGATTAGGATCAAAAGAAATAGCCAAGAAATTTGGATTCGGTCAATTTGGACAAAGCATTGCTCAATTTGGTGGTGCATTATTACCTGGCATTTTAGGCAATGCAGCAAAAGTGAAAGAAAAGGTTACAGAAAATTATAAACTCGCTGAAGAGGCAGGAAAAGGTCAATATCTCAATGGTGAAAATCTTTGGCATTTTACTGAAGAAGAATTAGGTAAACTTGTAAAAGGCCAACCATTACCATATAAAAAAGAAGCAGCAGAGCAGCTTAATGGTCTTAAAACTGTTTTTCATGGCGCAGATCGTAGAATTCCTGTTAATGAAGCAGTTGATAGAGTTCAGGAATTTAACAAAATTGGACATGATACAAGAAATTTTTCTAAAGAAGCACGAGATGTATTCAAACGAACTGCTGAAAAAATCGATGATTCTATTATGAATTATGGCAAACAGCATAAGCAATTTGGCATGCCATATGAATTAGCAAAAACTGGCTATAGAGGACTCAATGCAAGAACAGCAGTAGAAGATGCAATTAAAGAATGGTTTCCTGTTGCTAATATAAATAGTAAGTTAGGACAAACTGCTTATCATGTTTTAACGAGCGGAGGCAGTTTTCTTTTTAAGGGATTAACAGGACTTGCTAAAACAGCTACGGTAGCATCATCAGTAGCAGCAGTAAGAGAAGGCGACAAATTAATACGTTTACTTAAACATAGTAAATTAGCTCGTGATATTTATATGGATTCAATTAAAAATGCGGCAAACGGCAATAAGGCTGCCTTTTTAAAAGATGCGAAGAATTTTGATTTGATTGCTCAACATTTTGAAAAGCAAGATAAGAAGAAAAATGCATCAATAGAAGATGAATTAGTATTTGCGTGATTCATGATTCATTACACTTATAAAAATTACAATGCAGAGTATAAACCCTGCCATACCCATGCATTCAACTAATGCTACACCTATTAATGTGCCTAGAATCCATTCAGTTATCATTTTTATCCTTTAAATAATCCGGCCAACCACGTTGTCTTTCTTTCTCCATTCTATCGGCAATAGCTTCTACTACATAATTAGTCATAGTTTGATTCATATACGCAGATCGCATCTTTATTATTTGATGAATCTCTTCATCGATCCACATCATTAATGCTTTCTTTTTCATATTTTCTCCTTCTATATTTATAGAAGTATACAATAAGAAATAAAGGTTGCAAGTTTAATGTGCACCATGATTGACTGAAGATAAGTAAAATTATCTTAATCATTAGGAGAAATTCATGGCAACACAAATGCAAGATCCAATAAAACTTTATAGTTTAAACAATGGTGGCATCGTTAATATGCCTCCTTATCCAGAGACTTGGTTGCGTGATCCAGGAGCGGGAGATTTTGCCCAACCAGGACAACTCGTACGTAATATAGTTAATCCAGCAGCACCAAGACTTTGGTTCTTTGCTGGTTCTAATAATGGAAAAGCTATTTGGTTACTTAATGGTGTCAGTGGCGGTGCAGGTATATTTACCAGTCTGACCGTATCACCAGGACTAACAAGTTTAACAGCATTAACACAAGTCGGTACAGCACTTATCAATACCAGCGGAGCCGCAGCTACGTCAATTGGCGTTGGTGGCACAGGCGCAGTTCATATTGGTAATGCCACGGGCAATACTGATATCCCAGCAGGTAATTTTACCGTCACATTAGGAAATATTGTAACTAGCGCAGGCAACATTACTGCTACATTAGGCAATATTGCTGCAACAGCAGGCTCATTAGCAGCAGGCACAACGGTCACAGGCGGAACGGGCGTAGTAGCAACCACGGGCAATGTTGTTGCGACTGCAGGACAAGTCAATGCAGGAACCACTATGACGGCTGGTACCGGCATAACTGCAACAACGGGCAATATAACTGCCACAGCGGGTGCTGTAGTGGCTGGAACAGTAGTGCGAGCTTCAGGTGATGCCGCAGGTGTAGCATTAACTAACCAATTATCTAATGTTGTAGCAACAGCAGCAGGTGGTGGTGCAGTAACATTTGGGGCCAATGGTGCAGGTGGTATTACGCAAACAGGCTGGATGAAGATGTATGTTGGTGTAACTGCTGTTTATATTCCATATTTCTCTGCTATCTAATACTTCTTTGGTATAGTCCAATTAACATTAACAATTTATCCAAAGGAACGGTATGGAAAACCAAATTACCCCTACAGAAATCACTCAAGAAACAGCACCAGTCGAAAATATCCAACAACCACAACGCTTTGTAATGAAAATACAAAGGGATAACCAAGAGTTTATTCTTGACTATCCATCAACAGCAAGTTTTCATGAAGCTTTTAATGCTACACAACAATTTTTGCTGAGTGTTTACGATCTTTCTAAACAACAAGAACCACAACCGGTTAAAGAAGGGGAAGCAAATGTCAGCTAGTACGTTTTTATCCCTACGATATGCAATGGAGCCAATGCGAACTATACCATTGGCCAGCATTTCTAATGTATATGTTCCATATGCATTCAATCCTAATGATCCTATGCATCCCGCAGCAACGGGAACGGGATACCTTAGTGTTCCTGCCGGCGCACCTAATAATGCCGGTCAAGCACCTCTACTCTATCCAGCTCGTCAATGGGTACTCAATAACAATACCAATGGTTATTTGTATTGGTCTCTTAACGGTATCGATGACAATGGTTCTTTATTGCCATTCCAGGGATTTGTAAATGATATCTCTAGTAATAAGAATGCCAATGCAACCGGTCAAGGTGGTTGGGCACTCAATGCGGGCGATGTTATGTATGTTCGATGGGAATTTGCCGCCCCAACACTTCCTGCTTTAGGTGGCGAAGTGACATTCTCAGTAAGTCATGGAGGCGTATAATGTCCCAACTGACAAGTTCAACATTTGCAGGAGAAGCACCATCCGGCCCTATATTAACGCTTACCGGTGATACTAATGTAGGCGGTGGCGGGCCAACTCCTGTCGGCCCTGATGGAACCGGCACTATTAATATCAATGGTGATGGCGTATTTATTCAGGTTCAAGATAATGCAGCCGGCAATCAGATTAAGATTATCCAACTTAATAGTGGCCAAGGCGTAGCAACAACAATTGGTGCCGTAAGTGCTACAGTGTTTAGTTTTCCATTAGGTGCTACACCTGCCGTTTACGAAATTGAAGTGCGCATAGTAGGGTTTAATGCTTCTACTCCTGCCGGCTATGGCAGTAAAGTATTTGCTACCGTACGAACAACCGGTGCAGCCGGCGTTCTTATTGGTGTCAATGATGATGCGCTTTCTAATGAAGTAGCTTTGGAAAATGCCAATGCTGTTGTAGCAGTAAATGTAAGTAGTGCTAATTCATTTGATATTGTTGCTACCGGTGTAGTCGGATTGACAATACATTGGAAAGCTACTGCTCAATTCACATTTGTAACTTAAGGGACTAGTATGGCAAGTTTTAAAAATGATAGAATTATCGGATCTGCTCTGCTATTACCGACAACAGCAGCTCCGGATGCAGTCTTTGGTCCAATAGGATCAATAACTATTAACAATGTATCGTTCATGCATGCCTATGGCACTAATAATACCTTTCTGGGTGCTAATGCAGGTAATTATACGCTAACCTCTACAGGTTCAGTTGGTATTGGTACTGGTGCATTAGCAAATATTGGTAGTGGCAATAATAATGTAGCCGTAGGCCTCAATGCTGCTTCGGCATATACAACAATTGAAGCGGGAAATATATGCATTGGAAATGTTGGTGTAGTATTAGATAGTGCTACGACCCGTTTAGGCACATCACAAACAAAATGTTTTATTGCTGGCGTAGTCGGCGTTACCGTTCCCAATCCATCCGCAAGTGTAGTAGTTGATACAGTGACTGGACAATTTGGTGTCGGTTCTGGCGGTGGTGGAATAACAACTATTGATGGAGATACCAGTTCAATTACTGGGGCAACCGTATCTATAAAAGGTGCATCTACCGCTGGATCATCGGTTTCATTCACTGGTAATGGTGCAACCGCCATGACTTTTAATGTTACCGATTCAGGATTTAATACGTTTATAGGTATCAACGCTGGTAATGCAACCGCAGTAGCAAATGGAGCACAGTATAATAGTGGCTATGGTGATCACAGTCTAAATACTATAACAAGTGGTGCTAGTAATACATGTTACGGTAGATACAGCGGTGTGGCTATTACTTCTGCCTCCAATAATACTTTGATAGGTCAAGGCGCAGGTGGGGGAATAATATCAACTAATGCAAATACAGCGCTCGGTTCAGCCGCTTTACAACAAGGGACTGGATCAAACAATACTTGCATAGGTTTTCAATCTGCGGCCTCTTTGACCAGCGGCTCTCAATGCGCTTTCTTAGGATATAACACAGGCCTTTCATATAGTGGCTCTGAGAGCAATAACACGCTTTTGGGCTATAACGTAGTTGGTGTCTTGGGTGAATCAAACGTCATACGCCTGGGAAATACATCTCATGCCACATGCTTTATTCAAGGAATTTATGGCATGAGTCCGGCATCTCCACAAATGGTTACAATAAATTCTGCTGGATTATTGGGATCTCAAGTAATTCCAAGTGGAATAACAACTATTGATGGTGACAGTGGTTCTGCTACTGGATCTATAGTAACATTTAATGCAGCAGGCAATACTAAAGCTGGTGTTACTGTAGCTTTTGTAGCATCAGGAACAGCAGTAAGTCTTAACGTTACTGATGCGAATGGCAATACAATTATTGGTGGTGGTAATGCTGTCAATTCTGGACAATCCAATGTCGGCATAGGTCAATCAGTGCTAGGCAATTGTATTGGCAATAATAATATGGCCGTTGGTGCTGCAAGTCTTTTTGCCCTTACTTCTGGTAGTGACAATGTTGCTATAGGGCAGCATTCACTTTATGGAGGAGGCGGTGTTGGAATAACTAGTGGATCAAGAAATATAGGAATTGGTTCGAATGTTGGAGGAAATTATCGCTCAGGAGAATCTGATAATATTTTATTTGGTTACAATAATAGTGGTGTTCTAGGTGAATCAAATGTTTTTCGTGTTGGTAATGCTACAGGTACTGGGTCTGGAAATCTCAATGCTGCGTATATTCAAGGAATTTATGGCATGAGTCCAGCATCTCCACAGATGGTTACAATAAATTCTGCTGGATTATTGGGATCTCAAGTAATTCCAAGTAGTAGTACTGGTAAAAGTATGATAGGAAGTCCTCCTGTAGCCATTTTTGCTGTTACAACCAGTGCAGTATATTATCCTGCCTGGGGTGTTGCTGCTGCATTAACTGCCGCTCTTTCTGATCAGCCAATGCCATTTGCAGCAACATTAAGTAATATGTATCTAAAAATTACAGCCAATGCTAGTACCACTGATACCGCATTTACTCTATATGTAAATGGTGTGCCAACAGCATTAACAGTAACCGTAACTGCTTTAACTACGGGATCATTTTCGAATATAATCGATTCTGTTTCTGTTAGTGCAGGCGATTTGATATGTATTCAAGCCGCACAAACAACTACTGGTAACATGTCGGGATTATGGATGATGCAAATAGTAGCTTAGAAAGGAATTCGATGCGCTTAGAAATCATTGCCGTTCTGCTCATAAGTAATTCTTATGCTTCTCAACCCAATCCTGAGTTGAACAAATCATTCCATAAACTGCCACTTATCAAATATACTCGTTTAGAATTAGAGATGATTGAGAAAGAAACTAAAAAACTAGAAGAAGCAAAACAAAGACAAGAAAAGAAATCTTAATAAGACCGTTCGACTCTCTTTTTTGCCCCCGCTAGCATAGTGTTAACGGGGGTTAAAACAGGAGAGTATAAATTTATTCAGGTTCTGTATATTCTATTTCTACCAATGGACGTTCATCTTTACGATATTCACCCATGTATTCCCAATTGGGTTCAGCATCCTGTCCCAATTGTATCCATAGATCATATATCGTCTCTTCTGGATCTTTATAGACAATGATGCGAGTACCATATTCATGATGGTCTAGATTACTGGGAGGGCCATAGCGTTTAAATTCTAACGGCTGTCTCATATCCTACCTTTTATACCATGGTTTAAGATAAGCAGAAATTGCATCAAGAGTATTCTTAAATACATTATTATGTGCTTGCTGGTTGAGAACCATTCTATCCAATTTTGATTCCAGTTCAGTAATCTTGTGATGAATATCGGTAAGTTTATTACTGAGTACACTATGCGGCACATTGCAATAATCTTTCTTTGGTTCTACTGCTGGTGAATCATTTCTCTTTGTTGGTTTATCATTTTTTATAATATTAACTGTAGGTATCATCACTGATTTAACTGCTTCTGCCACAATATTACTCCTTAGTTATTAAATATTAGGAAATCGACTCAATATACCATTGAATTCATTTTTTAGAATCAAAGTCACATCTACCCCTTCTAGATACCTTTCGGTTATATCAGGATGTTGTTTCATCTTGGTACGCAATAGATAGACTTGCTTTTCATTGATGTAATCTGACGAATATTGTTGTTGTGGTTGTTTTCGTTGTTCTTCTACCATGGCTTCTTCGCCATCATCATCTGCTTTATCAGAAACGGCAATTCCACATATAGCCAAAATGGCATATTTGCGACAATAGGTTATATATGATCCCAAAGATTGTGGGTCTGTTTTTTGAGGTGTTAGTTTCATGCGTGACTCAATCCATTGACCACTTAGATGACCGAGCAAAGTAGTAAGATATTGACCTGTCTCGTCAGTGGTGATCGGCTGAGTTATACTCAATCCATGTTTCGCAAGTGCAGGTCGTGAAGACTTAACTATTGCAGAAAGAGTAGCATACTTACTTTTAAAGAATGGATTGTCGGCGTCCACGTTAGCGTTTTGCATCTCGGCTTGAGCTTTGGCTAGGGCAGCAAACAATTCGTTTACCTGAGATGATTTATATTCGTTCATTTCTTGTTCCTAATTTTTCTCACATAAATTTTATAACATTGATTGCATAAGAAAATAGTTTGCCCTTGCTTTGCTTTATCTAATTCGATTAAGCATTTTCTATCATAATCTTTATTAGTGTCATTAATTTGCATGAGTCGGATCCTCGGTACGTAATTTGTACTTTTGAGTGGCCATAATCTCCATCCATTCGGATTGTAGATAATCTTTCTCGTCATAGAGTACTGAGAACTTATTGATTTTGGCAATAGCTTCTTCAGGCGTGGTGCATTTTACTTCATCAAGTTGATCTATTTCTTTGCGGATCTCTTCCAGACGTTTATTTATATATTCTACGTTCATACTAATCCCATAACTCTTTTGCCAATTTAGCTCGCACATGTTCAATCTCAATCTCTTCTTCTGATTTCATTAATCGTATACATGCTTCACGTTCGCAATCTCTGCCATCACACACTATACAATAGCCATCTTCATTATTATTGTAGTTCATATTTATCCTTTGCGTATTGAAACTTTCATATAAATATAGTAACATATAGAGAACAAATGTCAAATAATCAAAGGAAATTTATGCACTACCCGTTTAGAAAGAACTGCTCCGTATACATTGGAGAGGAAGAAGATAAGATGCTCAGAGAATTAGCAGAAGAATTAGACAGCTTTCAGACAGTACCCGTGAGCAAGATATTTTGTTTAGCACTAAGAGAATATTATAAAAAGATGATTACCGAGAAAGGAAAATAACAATGGGATTAGATGTATCATCAGCTTTATTGGTTGGTATAGAATGCCAAATAAAAAAAGGCGTACTTATAGAGAAAGTAACTAGATATGACGAGATTACCGGCAAACCTAAGATTGTTAATCTTACTAAAGAAATATGGAGTCTATTCCATAATGATATCGAACTAAAGCGATCAGAGACCAAGGATGATCTTGTTTGTGATATATACGATGAATTAGATATGTATGATTTTAATTGGGATGATTATGACAATGAAGATTTCAATCGCATTCTTGTCGGCAAAAATCTATCTGATACCGGATCACATCGAAATGATGAACAGGGTTATAAATCATATGATTTAAGTTTATACATAATGCAAAATGATTTTATAACTCTCTTAGCAAAAGTCACATCTGATTCTCATAAAGCGTTATTAAAAGTATTTCCTGCGATAAAAGATAAATCAGTGCAGATGAAAGTATTTCATTATCTTGATATATGTTAAGGAGTACTCTTGAAGATATGTGATACCTGTAAACGCTTCCTTGAAAATATGTATGCATGGTCAAATGGCACTGATCATGTCTCAATTCTGTTTCATGGAAGTAATATGAATGGAGATTTTTATACGTGCCAAAATAATGAGATAAAACACCGATGCTTAAGGGAAATAATTGAAGAACTCGTCGACCAAGACCAAAAAGAAACCAATCAAGAAAGTACAACCAAAAAAGATAGCGATCAAGAAGACTGCGATTGTCACCCAGAAATCTAGACCTAAAGCCATCAAGGTTGCACGAGTATCGCCATGTATAGCTACTCCCAACCAACCACATCAATGTGCCTATATGAATACCGTATGGTCATTTATGTTGCGTGGTGCTTGTATCTTACAGGATCATTATACGGGCTTTCAGACTGATCCAGAACGTGGTATATATTTACCGCATATCTATGAACTGGTTAGTCTGCTCAAGCCTGCTCATCTGGCATGGCCTCATATGATACCTACCGAGAAGCAAGAATCGTTTGACTGGGCATTGGCATTATATGAATCATGGTTAAGAACTAAGAATAAGAGGACTATAGATGAATGAAGTGGATTTACTTTTAATACGATTAAAGACTCCTGAGAATGTTGGCGCATGTTATCGATTGGCTAACCAATTTGGCGTTAAGAAAATATATAACTATAAATGTAGAGAGGCAGGCAGAACTAATACGAGTAAGACTGAAACCAAAATACCTATTGAATATATTGAATCTTTAGATTTTCTACATAATTATCCTCATTCAAAATATATTCTTGAAACAAATGGTACTTCAATTTTGCTCCCTCTTCAATGCAAAACTATTGATTCTCGATTTCTTTTAGCAGTTGCGCATGAAGGAAAAGGTGCTAATAAAGAAGAGTTAAAATTATTCACTCGGATATTTACTCTTCCTGCGCCCAATATTGTGATGCATGAAAAGCTAATTAGTTACAATGTGAGTCATGCATTAGCAATAGGATTATTTTTATTGGAATATAGACAATGAAGTGGATTAAGATAAATAGAGCTGAAAAAATACCTATGATTAGATCTATGGGTATATATATAGTCACCAATGGCAAAGAGATATGTGTTATAGATAGTAAATGCCCTATGGGGAAAAGACTTTGTGGGAGTAACTTTAGTTCATTTAACGATGGTAGAACATTGTACTATTTAAAATTACCTGAACTACCGCCATATGACAACGGCAAAAAGGACATAGAATGAACCAATGGGATATATTTTTTAATATTCCTGACTTATACAATAATCTGATTGATGAATGTAAAAAAGAAGATAATGTATGGAAACCTATTGACACAAGGAATGAATATTTAAGATGGGACAAAGTAGTAAAACAGCTGAATTGGAAGATTGGCCTAGAAAAAAGAATGTTTAAAGTCTTATACACATTACTGAAAAGGAAACAAAATGAAAGTATTTAGCGTAAAATCGAAGAAGAATGGCGAAGTTTGGTATCTTCATGCAAAAATTATAACAATGAAAGGCCAAAAGCCACGTTGTATATATTATTTTGGTAGAACGATTACCAAAGAATTTGCAATTGATGCTGTACCTACCGGCTTTGAAATAAGTCACAACATGCGTACAGGCATGCCACTACTTAAAAAAATAAAAGTATAGACAATTAAGGTTCATCGTGTTAGGTTGTGTCTTGAATTTTTGATAGCAGTGTAATAAAAAGCCTATTCCCTTATTGTTGATTTTGCCGTCGACTTAAGAAATAGGCCTTAAAAAGAAAACCGCAACTTTAACTTTTTACGCTAAAGTTGCGATAAATGAGAGTAAATCTATGAACAATATAACACCGAATCCCGTCCCAAGTCAAGAAAAACCAGTCAAACCTAAAAGAATTCCTCATGATCGTGAGGCTCTTCGTCATAGAACACGAGAAGAGAACTCTAGGATCTATAATCGGCGTTGGCCCAAAGCTACAAAAGCAATTCGTGAAGAACTTAACACTCTATATCCAGGTAGAAACTCTTTTACCTATAATCCTGCCTGGAGCATTACATCTAGTAATAATGCTTCTTCCCCCTGCACCCCCAAGAAGAATAATATTATATATATAAGCGCCAACGTAGAAGTTGCCCGTCGCTGTGCGAAAGCCTTTGAGAATGTTTCTCAGGGCCAGATAGATACTCTACGATCACCGTTTAGCCAACGATCCCCTAGCAGTTTTTTTAAATACCAGTCCCCAGTACCAGTTCAAGACTTTTGGACTGTACTGGAAAAAGAAAAGAAAAAGGAACCTGTAATGCAAGCAAAGCCAATCAGACAATCTGTCTGCAATCTTACCATGCTCAATTTATCGAAGTGGGGCCAGATCAAACTCAGTGCTTATCCCGATCAAGCACTGGATTATGCTTATTCGCAGCTTAAATTTACCAATCCACGTGATCCTTTTAAGTGGTTTGTAAGCCTCTGCATGCGATATTGCCAAGAGAATAAGATGGCTCCGGACTGGTCTGGTATGTTAACACTGTCCAGGGAACTAAATATGCCGGATAATGCTGCGATGACACTTGGCCCATTACTCAAGCCAATCGAAAAAGCACCAGAAACGGGAAAGGCGAAATCAGTACCTTCGGTATATATCAATGCCGCTATCGTAAATCGTGCAGAACGACTTTTTAGAGATGAAGTGCCAAAACGTGGTAGAAGCCAATTTTATGTAAAACGTAATTTAGAACAGTGCGCTAGAGATTTTCCACAATGCCGTGATCAATTTGATGCATACTGGGCTTCGGATGTGTCAGGTGATATACGAACTTGGCTCAATGATCCTAATTGGCATCCTTATACATTCGATTACACTGCTCATAGAAATGCTTTACTTGCACAAGAAGCAATTAATCCTGAAGAAACCAGACAGAAATTATATGCAGAACTTGCCAAGCCGGAATACGCAAAAGGTCGAGCAATTGTAGAAAGTATTATTTCCCAACCTTATATTTCTAAACCAGTTACCAGTCCAGTAACAGCCGACAAATCTTTAGATGCAACGAGCAATGAAGAGTTACTCTCTTGGCAGCCTCAAGAAACAGATGCTATCGATGATGACAATATGTTTGAGGAGATATTTGTATGAAACGCACCAAAGTCGATATTTATCTATCCCAAGAGACACATAACATCTTGATGGAGTTATGGTTTAAGACTCGTAGACAAGATCGTAAAAGTACCATCAGTGATATTGTCGAACAAGCAATAAAAGAATATGCTAGCAAGGATGCAAACAATAAGTAATGTTGAAGCCATTACCACTATAAGAGGAGAACGCTTTGCTGAACCATAAATTCTTTACCAAACAGAACTTCGAACAACGACCTGAGACCGATCCATTACGCTTTGAGATGTCAGGCGATCCTATGCCTTTCTTTAAGTCTCGTCATATCAATCGTAAAGCATGGGATGGCATACAACAAGCCATAACATCCTATAAAGGTAATCTACGTAATGCGGCTGAAGACAGATGCTTTACCGGCCCTATATATGTAGATACGGAATTCTACTTTCCCTTTAGATACAAGAATGAGACCTATCTCATAGATAGACCCATGGATGAACTACCACAACTATCAAGACTCATACAGTTTGTAGAAGAATGTATGCTTGAATTACATATCACTACATCACATGGACAATTATCTTCGCTCTTTGCCAAGAAACTATGGAGCGATAAGCCAAGAACGTCATTTGTTGTATATGAAGTAGTAGCATAGAGGTATATATGGCTGATGGAACACTAAAGGATCGTGCGCAGATCGATGCTAAGAGAGCCTCTATTTCAGCTAATATAGCTAATAAGACTCCATTGCTTAACCAAATAAAAGGTCTGCGTCATATGCCTAAAGATGAACAAGAACAAAATAAACTTGCCGTAGAATTAGTTGAATGGACATGTTCACCGAGTTCTTTTTATATTGAAAAGTTTCCTGTCAGTAAAGGCATTAGCCCCTATCGTTTCTTTAAAACCAAGCACACTAATGATTTCTTTGCTGAATGTGTTGAACTTGCCAATGCTATATGTCACCTCAATCTTAAAGAAGCAGTTCATCAGGGAGACCTGCATTATAGTTATGTATTGTCTATGCTTCCAGTCTACGATGGTGACTATAAAGGCTTTATGATAGAAAAGATAAGTAAGAAGGTAATGGAATATATCAAGCAACAACAGACTTTTGCCTGTTCGTGGCTTAATGAATTAAAAGAAGATAGTAATGATGAATCAAAATCTAGAACCGATCGAGATCAATCAGTTCCAGCCCAGACCATACCAGAAAGCATTCCTTAAAGCATTATGTATAGATGGCTATCGTAATGTCATGGCAGTCTATCATCGCCGAGCCGGTAAGGATTATATGTGCTTTAACGGTCTAGTACCTCTTATGCTCGCACGTCCTATTGTGGTTGTTTATATCTTTAAAACAGCAGCATCAGGCAGGCGTATCTTATGGGATGCAAGAGACATCGAAGGTAAGAGAGTTTTAGCAGCAATCCCCAATGAAGCTATTCAAGAGATGAACAATCAATCACAGCAGATCATTCTAAAAAACGGTAGCGTGTTCCGTATAATTGGCAGTGATAAATACAATGAAACTGTAGTTGGAAATAATATTCACTTTGCAATATTTTCAGAATATAGTGTGCAGCCTCAGGGACCAGCATGTTATGCCTATCTTAGCCCCATACTTCTAGCTTCAAGAGGCACATGTATATTTTTGAGTACACCCAGAGGCCACAACTGGTATTATGACCTGTGGTTTAAGAACAAAGATAATTCTGCTTGGTTTGTGGAACTTAAAACTATCCATGATACGGGTGTAATATCATGGGATGATGTTCAGAAAGACATTGATGATGGCAAGATCAGTCTTGATAGAGCAAAGCAGGAATATCTATGCGACTGGAATCAAGGTCAGGACGGTTCTTATTATAGTGCAATACTCGAACAGATGTATGACAATGGTCAGATTACTGATGTGCCGTATGATCCTGCTTTAGGTAAAGTATACAGCAGTTGGGACCTGGGTATAAACGACCCGACTGTAATATTATTCTGGCAGCAAACTTCAAATCAGAATCGTCTCAATCTAATAGACTATTATTCTGCTAACAATCGCTCTATCGATCACTTTGTACGTATTGTAATGGATAAGCCATATGTATATGGGGGTCATTATCCCCCTCATGATATTGCTGTGAGAGAGCAAAGCACTGGCACTACACGGAGAGAAATCTATAAACGTATGGGTATAGACTTCAAAGATCCAATCCAAGTAGATTTTGAGGATGGGATAGAAGCAGTTAAATGTACTTTGCCTAAGATATGGATAGATAAAAAGAAATGTGCTTTTTTAGTGAAGACGTTAGAGAACTATCGCCAGAAGTATAATGAGAAAGAAAGCAGATATTATAAAGACCCTGTTCACGACGAATATAGTCATCCCGCAGATGCATTAAGATATATGTGTTTGGCATTACCTACTATCAAAGAAGGTATGACTGCTTCTGACGCTGATGCACTTTATAAGAAAGTAAACTATGGTAGTCAATCGATGACCACGTACAATAAGCCATGGTGGTAGTATGAAAAACGATATTATTGTAAAAGATCTCCAAAAACAACGAAAAGAATTATTCAATTCTATGCAGCATATCGAAGAAGAATACGAATCTATTCATATAGATATATGCACAATGAAATTACATAATCGTTGCGAAATAATACCAGCAGTAGGTGCGCAACAATATAGATTACTAGCAAAAGAATTTAGTGATTTATCTTTTAGGCTTTATCTTTATCTTGAAGACAATAATATGATGTCATTAAAGAAAATTAATGAGATGAGAAAAATACAAAAAAGAGCTAATGAAACGATAGGTATATAATAAAGGAGAATAATGAACAGTGATATATTAGAGAAGATTATATTTATTTTTATGACATTGGTAATGTTGTTCTTGATAGGATTTATGTCATTGATTATGTTTGCTTTATGGGATGATATGACTACTCATAGAACCACACGAGCTAAAAAGATGTCCGATAATATAGCCATATGTCATGATATACAATGCAATGATGGTGATTGGTTAATAAGTTCTAAATAAATATCTGACGAAGAATGAGTTAGAATAGGAGATTGCAATGAATCATATCTTGATGGGTCTAGGATTGTCGTTGGTACATATTGCTGAGGTTGCTATTGGGGTAATCTGTTCATCAATCATATTGGATCTTATATATAGTAAGGATGAATAATGAAACAAACTAATGAAGGTAATAATTGGATATACTGCAGTGCCGGCAATAATAAAGATATGCCTACTGAACCTACACGATATGATATTGAAGCAGCCTTGATAGCTTTGATTAAAGCTGAGGTGCCAATGTCGAGCCAAATGGTAGGCGAAAAAAGATATGGTTGGGCACCGATTAGAGATTGGTATGCGCTTTTTATTGCACATTCAAAAGCAAAACTAATAAGAAAATGCCAAGGATTCATACCAAAAAAAATATATCCAGATAAAACCAATATATTATTTAATGAAATAGGCTCAATTGCAAACTTCAGAATATTCGTTAGAGAGAATAATGATGAAGATCTCTTTCTTATTAATAAATCTAACCTCAATCGTAAAATCTTTAGTATGATATGTATGCCTATCGGGCCAGATGAACTAACAATAACCTATTGTGGTCAATTACGTGAAGCTAAATATTGGGATGATAGAGTTGAATTATTATATACGGATCATAAATAATGGACGAAAAAATATATCGGGGGACTAACAAATGAAATATCCTAAAATACAATCGCTCTGGAAACGAGAAGAAGGATCTACTAATAAAGGAAAGATCCTGGAAGGCCAATATTCCCTTGATGAAATACCTAATATTAAACAATGGGAAGTACAAGAAAAGATTGATGGCACTAATATTCGTATACGTTTTTATCATAAATTAGAAGGCGATATTAATCATTATTATAGTGAAACGCCCTCTATTGAGATAATGGGACGAGGCGATGATGCATCTATACCTAATCATCTTTGTAAATATTTAATATCCCATTTCAATCACGAAAGATTATCAAAAGTATTTTGCACCAATGAAGAAGTTCTCCTTTTTGGTGAAGGATATGGACCTAAAATTCAATCAGGCGGCAATTATCGCAAGGATGCAGGATTTATTTTATTTGATATAAAAATCGGTTTTTGGTGGCTGAAACAATCAGATGTAAAAAATATAGCAGAATCCCTTGAAGTGCCCTATGCACCTATCATTGGTTTAATGACTGAACAAGAGATTGTAGATTACGTAAAATCTAAACCACTATCATTATGTTCAATCACACCACAAGTAATGGAAGGCATTATTGCCAGGCCACCAGATCTGCTCTTTTTGCGCAATGGTGATCGTTTAATGTTTAAATTAAAATGTAAGGATTTTGATCGATGAAGTTATTAGTATTTTTATTTATATCTATTTCAGCAATGGAACATACCCCACCATTACAGATACCTGAACACCTTAAAGATCGCATAACGGATTATAAATGATGGACGAAAAATGAAATGGATCCCAGTAAAAGAACGATTACCTGAAGTGCCATCAGGCCAAATGTGTATCAGAGTTTTAACAACTGATGGCAAATCTATTGATGCACGTGTCTTCTATAAAGATTGGGTTATACATGAAACTGATATGTTTGGAATAGCAAATAAAATAGCGACTCACTGGATGGATTTAAAAGAGATTCCATTACCCAATAAAGAATCATGCGAAGCACCATGCCAATTATGCAAAGCACGACACAAAACTAATCATGAGGTAAAACTATGATTGAAATATTATTTGTTCTTTTTGCTATACCCATCTTAGCAATGGAACATACCCCACCATTACAGATACCTGAGCACCTTAAGGATCGCATAGAAGTGTTACCATCCACTTATGGCAGTACTGATGTCAGACGAACGACTTCTACCCATCATGTGCATGATACTGATACATTTACGAGAACCACCAAGAATGATGCTGGCAAGGATGTAGTAATAGAGATCAAAGAAGATAGAGTGCACGATTCAGATAATGATAAAGAAATACAAATCAGCAAGAAGATACTTATACTGAGTCATGGCGCAACGGTGATCATAACCGCCTTAATATCAGCAGGTACAACAGTAGGTATAGCATATGCAAAATGTCACGGATAAAAAAACATGTTGTTCTTTATTAGATTTACTTGAAAAATCATATGAAGAAAATAAAAAGATGCATACTTTAATAAATGAGATGCAAAAAAGACATATAGATTTAATAATTAAGTTCGCCGAACAACATAAAGAAATAATCAGATTGCAGGAAATAGCGAATGCAAAATGTCATCAATGAATATAAAAAATTATGGTCAATTTGTGATAAATGTGGCGAAGAAATAAGATCATGTGATGCATATTGTTATGAACTTACTTGGGAAGCCTGTAAAAAATGTGCTCATAATCTTGATGATGAAATTTATGTTATAACATTAGATTATTTTGAGCCAAAAGATAAATAGGAATAGCATATGCAAAATGCCACCAATAAAAAATTAGAATCAGAATACGCTAATAATAATGCATTTAAAGTAGGCATGAAAACTTATGAAGTAAATGTCTACGATCAAGTTGGAAATGTGCATATAATAGAAGAAGAAAGTAGCCAAGCACAATTTATTTACCGACCTCCTATTTCCTCAGAACCGTTAATGCAGAATGTAAAACTTGGTTATTCATTTGCAACAGAGCATCGTGAAAGATGTGGCAAACGCTTCATTAAGATCAAGCGTTTTGGTAAAACAAAACGTTATTATGTATCAAAATTCAGAATGACTACAGGTTATATATTGAATGACCTATGGATTCATAATTTACGGGGATAAGTAATGCTCTTTCTTAAACAATCTATCTTTGCCAAGAACTCAAAATGATTTATAAAAATTGTCCTCGCTGTAAATCTATTTTTTTTTCTGAACAATGTTTGTCCTGTTTTCCTCTAGAAGAAAATAAAACTGCTATTTGGGATTGGAAATTAAATCCTTATGTCTGTAAGAAATGCGATAAAGAATTTATTTCAGAAAAAGATGTATATAACGGATTTATTTTCTGTAAAGAATGTTATAGCGATCTAATAAATAAAATTAATTTGTTATTTTATGATTATATAAATCCAAAAAGATTACCATTAAGTAAAAATTGCATAAACAAAGATTATCATTATGAAACAATTTGTACGTTTGGAACTTTAGGAGAATGTAACTGTAGAGATTGTGGAATAACTTTAAAATATTGTGATTGCAAAAAGGATATCTGATGCTCTTTCTAATACTCTTCTTTACCCTCTCTCTTTATGCCGCCCCTTCATTCGATGAACAAGAATATGCAGCTCTTATGCAAGCGTGTAGATTCATACGAGGACAGCAATTAGCTATAGCCGATTACAGGATGTCATTAGACGATGCAATTGAGTGCTCCATAACCAACTACCTTAGAATGGTAAATAGTGCCGCTGCGTTGAAATTACTGGGTGATCTGAAAGATATAGATTTTAAGATGGGTGTGCGATGAATCAATGCGAAAAATGTGATTCTTTTATATTAGATAAATATAATAATCGATCTGACTTAAAAACTTTCTTTCTTTGTAATGATTGTTATAAAAAAGCATCAATAATTTCGGATTTAGCAGTTTCACATTGGATTAATGAATATAAAAAAGATTGCCAATCCAAGTGTAAACTCTGCGATGCACGGGAAGAATGGAATAAAGAATGAATGAAGAAATATTGAGAATGATATTAAGAGAATTAGAAAATTTTAATGAGCATCTCGCAGAAATAGCAGATACCAATGCAAATTCTATAAAATTGCTTCAAGATAAACTTGATGAGAAACTTGAGAATGTAAAATGTATTACTAAAGAAGTAAATACTGGTCATTGTTGCGGACAAGAAGTTATGCGCAAGAAGAATGGAATAAAGAATGAATTGGTTTAAATGTTCTGAGCGATTGCCAGAAAAAGAGGGTGAATATTTAGTTCAAACTCAAGATGATAGAAATCAATGCTTTTGTCTTCATGTATGGCAAAAGAATAGTAATAAAAAGGCAAAAAAATCATTCGAATGGACACGTTGTTTACAAGAAAGTTATGATTTTCCTTATGAATGTGGAAAAGTAACATATTGGATGCCAATTACACAACCAGGAAAAGAATGAAAATATTACTTGAAGAAAAAGATTTTAGAATTTGTTATGAAGATCAAGATGATAATGAAATATATATCGTTAAAAAAAAAGGACTTGGTAATAAAAGAGTCCGTGAATTAAATAGAATATTACGTGATTATAAATTGAAGAATGAAAATGAATATAAATGTGTTCATTCATGTGAAGATTGTAAATGAGAAAAATATATAAATTTTGTTTTAAGATGTTCTTTTGTTTTTCACAAAAAAGATTTAATCAAATTATGGATAAAAAATGAAGTTGCATTGGATGCATGTAAAAGACAAAAAACCTGAAGAAGAAAAAGAAGTATTTGTTCTTTTCGGGGAAGACAAAATTTCATATTCAGAAGATAATCCAACAATAAATATTGGAAGATGGGTTTCTGGACGTTTTTTAGATGCAGATAATCAACAACTATTTTCCAATTATTGGCATCCTATAGTTTGTAATTGCAAAAGTAGAAATAGACATAAATGCAAATCGCCTTGAAAACTCTGTGATGCGCGAGAAGAATGGAATAAAGAATGAAATTATTAATATTATTATTTATTCCATTTTCATTATCAGCTCAACTTTCAACAAGATTTATATCTTCAGAGTCAGGATCGAATCTAAGTTATGCAATAAACAAATTTATTAAAGGTAAAAAGATAATATCTGTTGGTTATGCTGCTACTGCTTATAAAATGTATGGACCTACATGTTTTGAATATTCTGCTTTAATAGTTTATGAGGATAAAGAATGAATTGGGTCAAATGTTCTGAACGATTGCCGGAAGAATTCGAAAAAGTATTAGTATATGACGAAGAACTTGGAATCAATTCTTTAGAAGTAGTTGAATATAGAAGTGAATTTAATAGTAATTTTTATGGTTATATTGATCCAACATATTGGATTAAGTTGAAAGATATTACTTTGCCGATTCATAAATGCCAATCCAAGTGTAAACTCTGCGATGCACGGGAAGAATGGAATAAAGAATGAAACAACCATGCTTCAATGAAAAATGTAATAAATATGCATCTGCTGGAATAGATATTCATTATGAAGGAACTGATAGTAATGCTTATTGTTCAAAAGAATGCTTCAAAAAAATAGAATTTGCCGATCTAATACTTGATGCTATTAAAAATAATGATATAAACAGTATCGGTCTTCCTAATAATGGTTTTATATACGAACCAAGGATATTTAATGGACGTAAGGAATTTGAATTGAAACTCTTTAACAAAGAAATTGCAGATCAAATACATACACTAATAAAGGCTTATAAAGATTTGGCTAAATAAATATATTTAGTAATGTTTAGAAAAAAAGGATGAGAAGATACTATGAAAAATAAATGTACCTGCCCAAAGTGGGGCAACAATAGAACATTAGATGGCTATTGTACTATACACGATGCTCAGATTGCCTCAGTTGATGACAATCACATGATCGATACCATGAAGAACGTCTACAACAAAGAACAAAAGGGCGATCGCAATAAGATGAAACAAAAAGTCAAAGAATTGGAACATAACTTTAAGATCAATTCAAAATGAAAATGAAATTTAGCAGGTTTTCTTTTTTTCCTTGAATATAAATGTGCACGGATTTAGGATCACTGTGAATACAGTCCTAAAGAAGGGTACAAAGAATGGGATTCAATTCAGGTCTAGGCCCCGAATTCTATGTAGATGATGGTGGTCGTGATATAAAATCACGCATGGAAGCCTTCTACGCAGATGCAATTACTAATAATTTAGCATATTGGACGCAAGGCGATTTTGACACAAGATTTTATTGTGGCGATCAGGACGTTTACAATGATAGCGGAATCTATGGTAATGTTCCCATTTTAAGGCGCAAAACGTTCTCATTTAATCGTATCATGCGTGTCGTCAATCTTATCAGTGGTCATCAGCGACGATCTCGCAAATCTACTATAGTAATTCCCGCCGAGACGGGCGACCAAGAGACCAGCGACCAATTCACAAAAATCATGTTATGGGTGAACAACCAAGAACAAGTACTTGAGACAATAAGCCAAGCATTTCAAGGTGCGCTTATCACCGGCATGAATCTACTTGAAGTATGGATAGATTGGAGAGAAGATCCCATCTCAGGCAATATCAAAGTAGATAATAATGCCTATAATCAATTCATAATCGATCCATTCTTTAGAAAGCATGACCTATCTGATTGCAATGCCATCTGGAAACGTAATTGGATGACTAAAAAAGAAGTCTGTACAATGCTTCCAGGCCATGAAGAACAAATATTATCCTTGATGGAAACCCAAACCCAAAGAGACGCTAAGTTTCAGTTCATGCCTGAAGCGTATCAAGCCAATATGCGTAATCTCTTGCCAATCGATCAATTTCACTACAAAGACTTCAGAAAACAAAAGTTATTGATAGATACACAAACCGGCGAAACAATGGAATGGCGTAGCGAAAATGATGATAGATTGAAATTGTATCTTCATACATTCCCTACGGTTAAGTTATCTGATTGCACAATACCTACAACTCGATTAGCAATAGTTGTACAAAATATCGTCATGTATGATGGCCCTAATGTAGCGGGCACAGATTTTTATCCTTTCGCCCCGGTATTTGCCTATTACAATCCACAGATCAACTACTACTGGAATAGAATCCAAGGTGTTGTGAGAGGATTGAGAGATTCTCAATTCTTATACAATCGTCGTAAGGCAATTGAATTAGATATCTTAGAAAGCCAATTAAATAGTGGTTGGATTGCAACTGAAGATACGGTCATCAATCCTGATGATCTTTATTACCAAACTAACCAAGGCCGAGTGATCTTTAAAAAGCAAGGCAGCAGGCCTGAAGATCTTATACGTGTAGAATCGCCGGCAATCCCGCCAACCACCTTGCAAGTATCACAAATATTAGCGCAAGAAATTAATGAAATATCGGGGGTAAATGAGGAACTTATGGGTTCAGCCACCGATGACAAAGCAGGCATCCTATCGATGTTGCGGCAAGGTGCTGGACTTACCACTCTTAATGGTCTTTATGATCAATTAGATATCTCCCAAAAGATGCTTGGTAAGATTATGTTAGATATAATCCAGACTAATTTTACACCTGGCAAAGTCAAAAAAATCCTTGAAGGCCAAGAACCGGCTCCACAGTTCTATAATAAGGCATTCGGCAAATACCATTGCGTAGTAGAAGAAGGCCTGAATACTTCCACACAGAAACAAATGCAATTTGCGCAGATGGTATATCTCAAGAACGAAGCGGGTGTACCTATTACTAATGAGGATTTGCTGGAGGCATCGACAGTGCAAAATAAGAAGAAAATCATTGAAAATGCAACCAAGAATGCAGAGCAGCAGCAGAAGTTACAACAACAAGCAGCTCAAGTACAAATACAAGAGATGCAGGCAAATATTGAGAATATCAAAGCTCAATCTATTGCCAATAAAGGTCTTGGTTTTGAACGAGTATCAAGAGTTCAGGAAAATCAGGCATTAGCAGTAGAACGCAGAGCTAAAGCACATCACGATGAGGATAGTGCATTACTTGATAAGATCAAAGCACTGAAAGAAATACAGCAATTGGATATCAATCATCTCAATCAATTGGTATCAATCGCTAATATGATCAATATGCAATCAAGATCATCTCAGTCTGAGCAAGGTGCTCCAGACGAAGTTAGAGGTGGATTAGAACCCTTGCGGCAGTTAAATCCTGCGCAGCAGTAACTTAAAGGAGCCTAACATGGCAAAAAAAAGACATTATTCAAATTCAGAAAAGCTTATGCGTAGCGAAACAGGGCACAAAAGTGAAGATCGTGGCACTGGTCGTGGTATGAATCGTGAGATGAATCCAGAATCTCGTGAATTCTATGCAGATGGTGACATGATTGATGATAAACCACGTGAACCATTCAATCTTCCTCAAGAAGTAATGCGTAAAACCTACAAAAATCCATCAGCTGGATTACCAGGTGAACTACATTATGGAATTGATGAAGTGAATCGCAATCAAAATGAAAATCATATGCAATTCAAAAAGCAATTCAAAATATCACGGAGCTAATCATGCCTTGCTTCCCTCGTCCTAAAGATAATCTAGAGAAACTTGCTCGCAAAATAATGGGTAAGCCACCTGCTCAGATTAACAAAAAGACGGTGGCAGAAAGAAAACTTGACCAGCAACTTGGTAGGCAAGAAATAAGATATGTCAGAGACTGAGGGGGAAATTATCCCCCTCTCATTTTAGAAAGGAATATTTATGTCAAACAAACCAGCACCTAAACCAGCCCCAAAGCCAAATCCATTTAACCCAGTAAAAAAATAGGGATAATTATGAAATCAAGCAAATCATGTAAGAAATGCGGCAAAAAAAGCTGTAAGTGTTAGGAAAGTAATATGCCTTACGCAAAGAAATCAGATTCGAAGAAAAAGAAACGTGCCGTTATGAAAGAACGCATGGATGCCTTTAAAGAAGGTAATATGCATAGCGGTAAAAAAAGTGGTCCGGTGGTAAAAAATCCAAAACAAGCGATTGCTATCGGTTTGAGTATGTCAGGCCAATCAAAGAAGAAAGCAAAAAAGAAAAAGAAATGACCAATAAGGGTTTACTCTTCCCGTTAATCGCCATTGCTCTGCTTACATTGTCCTTATGTGTGAGCAGAGTTTTCAATTGGTGTGGGACAAGTCTCCTAAAAAAATCGAGAGAACGTGAACGACAAATTCAAAAGAGAAAAGGTTGGCAAGTTATCGGTCGATCTTTTGCTGAGTAAAGAAAATGAACAAGCAAATTCTATAGATATCGAAGAAGAAGCGCATGTCAAAAATGATAAGTTTCTGAAAGGACTGCATGAATGCAAAGACAGAGGCATGAATCAGTTCCCTAAAGACTTTTATATAGTGCATCTTGTCCAACGACCGGCAGTATATAAGAACGTTATCCGTGAATATTTCTTTCCCAGAGAAAGTTGCCCGACACCTGATTACGATCAAAGTGTATGGCGATATATACGACATGATGATGTTCTTGAATATTTGTGGACAATACCTCAACGAGAAATATGTATTGAATTTAAAGACCATGCTTTAGAGATACCTAAAGAACAACAATGGTTACTTAAGATGATCTTAGAATTCGCTGATGGCACGTTATATAAGATGGCCAGAGAACTTAACGGAGAAGGCGAATTCGATAAAAAAATTATTATAGCGCAATCATGAGGAGAACAATATGGATGTATATTCGATAGATCAAATGCAAGATAGAACTTCAGGAGCTATTGTTGATCCTAATGCAGTACCGCCCCATATCTTAGCAGCGGCTAATGCCTACGACGCAACTCAACAAGCACCTGCTGAAACAATAACTCAACCGGAACCGGAACAAGCACCACCGGTAGCAGAAGCAGCAACACACGAAACATATGAACAGCCACAACCAACTGCCGTACAAAGACCAAAAAAAGATTTTGCTACTTTATCAGCAGAGAAAGATGCTTCAATAAGAGCAATGCGTGAGTTGAAAGAACGTGCCGAATGGGAACGTGACCAAGCAATGAAACTGCTCAAAGAGAATAGAGAATATTTACAATCATATCCTCAACAGCAAAAGCAGCAGCAATATGAAGAGCCTGAAACGGAACTCAGTGATGCTGATGTAGTACAAGCAAAACATGTAAAGAAAATATTATCACCTGTCTTACAGGAACTTAAAGCAGTCAAAGAAGAACTCAATACTTATCGTAAACAGACTGCCGTATCAACTGATGAGTTAAGACTTAAGGCATCATACCCTGACTTTGATCGAATAGTAACGATGGATAATGTAAAGGCATTCGCTAACGCCTATCCAGAACTTGCTAAATCAATTGACGCAGGGTCTGATGTCTATGCTAAAGGATCATCTGTATATACCTTGATAAAGCAATTCGGAATCGGGCAAGATCAACAATTGCAACAACAACAAGATTTGATACAAAAAAACTTGTCAAAACCTAGGCCAATTAGTAGTGTATCTCCACAGACAGGATCAAGTCCTTTAACAAGAGCTAATCCGTTTGCAAATGGTATGACTAAAGAAGTTGAAGATGCGTTACGTGCAGAAATGTACTTATACTCATCTAAATATTAACGTTGGCTTCATTACTTGTTGTTCATCAGAACACCTTTTTTCTGGCCCAGGGTAATCTGCTATCCTGGGTCTGTTTATTTACATGAACATGAACAGATAGAACCATTTTCTACTTGAGATTCAAGCAATTTAATATAAAATACCCGATCTTCATTATTCAGATGATACATAAGACGACATTTAGGACATAATTTTCTTAATGATTCATTATATTCTCTACTAATTCGATATATATTAAAATCGCTTTTGCATGACATGCATCGATCATCACATTGTTTACGTATAGAATGTTTACAATGATAACATTTTGGATCATCATGCGTGAGAATATTAGGAAGTTTCATTAATACATTCCACCAGGTATTTGATTTACCGGCCCCATACGTCCAAGTTTACTATCAGTAGATTCTTCAGGGAGATCTACAACTGCAACTTCAGTCGTAAGCAATAATCCCGCAATAGATGCAGCATTTTGAATGGCGCAACGAGTTACCTTTACAGGATCAATGATACCAGCGGCAACCATATCAACATATACATTGTTAGCAGCATCATATCCCTGATTACCCACTCTATTGAGTACTGATTTGATGACCCATGATTCATCTTCACCACAATTACGCACGATAATGCGTAGTGGTTCTTCCAATGCTTTGGAGATGATCTGAGCACCAAGCTTTTCATCTTCATTGTCTAGCGTCTTAATAAGGTCTTTAAGACACTTTTGAGCACGGAGTAATGCAATACCACCACCAGGAACAATACCTTCTTCTACGGCTGCTCTTGTTGCTGATAATGCATCATCGATACGATCTTTCTTCTCTTTCATTGCCGTTTCAGTAGCTGCACCTGCTCGGATGACACCAATGCCACCGGTTAACTTAGCCAGACGTTCACGGAAATTGCCACGACTATAATCCGAAGTCTCATTGTCTAACTGTGCTTTGATGAGATTGATGCGTTCTTGTACTCTTTCAGGCGATGCTTCACCTTCAATAATGGTGCAATTGTCACGAGTTACGACAACACGTTTAGCTCTGCCAAGATAATCTATAGAGATATTCTCAAGTTGTAGACCAACTTCAGGTGATATCATCTGTCCGCCGGTTAATGCAGCGATATCTTCTAGTACCTGACGTTTGCGTTCACCAAATAACGGCGTTTTAACGGCAACACAGTTAAGGGTATTACGTATGCGATTGACCACAAGAGTACTTAACGCATCACCTTCAACATCATCAGCAATAATCAATAAGGCTTTATTGTTACGGGCAAACAGTTCCAACAGTCCTACAATATTCTTGAGATTGTTGATCTTGCCATCATAGATAAGTATGGATACATCTTTGAGTTCGGTTTCCATCTTTTGTTTATCGGTCACAAAGTAAGGAGATATCCAACCTCTATCAATTTGCATACCTTCTACGATATCCAATTCATCAACAATGCCTTTAGCTTCTTCTACCGTTATTACCCCTTCTCTGCCTACTTTTTTCATAGCAGTAGCAATCAATTTGCCAATTTCTACATCGCCATTGGCAGAGATAGTAGCAATCTGTTGAATATGTTCATCAGTGCTTACCGGTATGGACTGGTGCTTAATATGTTCGGCAACGGCAATAACTGCTTTATCAATGCCTCTTTTCAGACTGATTGGACGTGATCCTGCTGTTACATATTTAAGTCCATCACGATATATAGCCTGAGCAAGCAAAGTTGCCGTGGTAGTACCATCACCTGCGACATCGGCAGTTTTCTGGGCTACTTCTTTTACCATTTGAGCACCCATGTTTTCCAAACGATCTTTAAGATCGATACGCTTAGCAACGCTAACGCCATCTTTAGTAATGATTGGAGTTCCATAGGGGTTATCAATAACAACATTACGACCAGAAGGCCCAAGAGTTGCTTTAACGGCATCTGCAAGGATATCAACACCTCTTTTAATTCTGTCACGTGCTTCCGCATTAAATACGATCATTTTAGCCATTGATTATTCCTTCACCCGTTATTTTTGCATCAAAAAATGCCTTAGTTACTTCTATCTCTTTTTCATATTCTTTTTCGGCTTGAATCATACTTTTAGCTTTAATTTCCTCGATATACTTAGATCTTCTCATCATATGTTCAAGTAAAAAGTTAACATCATTGATAAAAACCGTTTGAAATTCCATATCAGTCCATGTAGTTGGATCAAAGTCTGGACTGATAGTTTTGAATGCTCGTTGCAAAGTTTTACGATACTTATTTTCCATTATTCGACCTCTATAGCTAATATCTCTTGCTCAGTTACTACTACGGTGTGTTTATCGCCCAGTTCCACTCCGGAATATCTACCAATCCATACTTTATCGCCGATTTTGGCAGTCAATGGCACTCTACCATTATCCCATCTACCAGGCCCGACAGCTTCTACTCTTCCTGAACGAATATCAGGCGTTGCGCTTTCAGGAATAATAAGACCATGTTTAGTCTTTTCTTCTTGTGCGTCTAGCTTTATTAGTATCTTGTCGCTTATTGGTTTGTATTTTGTCATAAGACTCCTTATTTAATGATTCTAAAATTTCTTCTGATATGGACAATGGAACAATCATTTCATGCCTATGAGGACGATAAAATGAATCATGAATTATATGTTCTATTTGTTCGGGATACTTATCGATTAATAACTTACATTTTTCATAAAATAATTTATTGCATGTAGTTAAATCTGAATCACAATATTGTACGATTCTTCGCAAGGTTGAAGATTTAGACAAGACCGTTCCTTTCTTTTAAAACTAATCTAGCATTTCTGAATTCACTTGTAATATTTTTGTGAGCAAATATACGCTGATGCTGACGTAAGGGCATCGTCAACCCAAAGTCGTATGGCCTTCGACAAGCCACAGATGTAAGCAGATTTATCGACTGCACACGAATCGTCCTATCTGATAATTTCATTTTTTGGAGTTAACTGTATGTCAAATATAGTAACGACAGGGAATTTACCACCACCAGTACAACAAAGTTTCAACTATAAACTGTTGGCTATTAAACTTCCTGATTTTATTCACACTATTCCTGCTGCACTCAAAGAGATGCCACGTAATGGTGGTACAACCATGCGCTTCCGTAGATTTGATCGTCTACCACCTGCTCTAGCTCCTCTTGGTAATACCGGTGCACCAATTCCACCTACCCCATTAAATGCAACGGATATCGATAAACATTGTGTCGATATAAAATCTTCTCTGATAGACTTGGAAGCGGTAGCGTAAAGACGATCGTGACAAGGGGCAAGATTATGCAATGGATTAATTGGATAAACATAAAAGATCAAAAACCTAACAAAGAAGAATATGTATTTGTTCTTCAATTTTCTACAAATCCTATACTTTCTACTCCAGAAACAATTGATCCTGATATTAGAGTTGCAAGATGGATAGAAGACTATGGTTTTTTAGATGCTAATGATCAATTAATGCATTCTAATTTTTGGTATCCATTACCTAATCAGCCTGAACGTAGCAAGCGAGAAGACTGTGATAGATGTACAAAATTACAAGAACCTATTAATGGTTGTTGTTATACAGAAATATCACAGATGCGGTGCTCTGAACATTGTGGAAACACAGTGAGGGATAAGTAGAGAAAATCCCCGCCTCTTAAGAGGTCATAAAAGTAACAGATAGGCAAAAATCGATTTCTATGGACAATGGATCGGCATTGTCGATCAAGTCTCATTGCAAAACCAAGATCCAGTGCTTAATGAGGCTGCTAAGTTACTCGGGATTGCGCTCAGAGAAACAGAAGACACTCTCACCCGTAATATGCTCGCCGGCACAGCTACCGCAATAAATTGCGAAGGCGGCCAGAATGGCGATAATCCTACTGAGATCACTCAAGCAGATACGGACTTCTTTACTCAAACTCTCTTGGGTAATGATGCTCGTTGCATGCTGGATACAATACCTGGTGAAAACCGATTCGGTAAACTTTGTGCCGAATTAAAATCTTCTCTGATAGACTTGGAAGCGGTAGCGTAAAGACGATCGTGACAAGGGGCAAGATTATGCAGAAATTATGTACAAATTGTTTTATGAAAATCGATTCATGTAAAAATGAAACATTTAATAAATTATTTACTATTGAATCTGATAAAAAAATAATCTATTTAAATGAAGATTTTCAAAAACATGATCATGTTTTGTGTGACAATCAGCCTGAACGTAGCAAGCGAGAAGACTCAAATTGTTTAGCTCCTGGTAAATGCCCGTCGGTAGAAAATAGTACTGAATGGCTTTGCGAGGCATGTTTTTACGATTGAGATGCGGTGCTCTGAACATTGTGGAAACACAGTGAGGGATAAGTAGAGAAAATCCCCGCCTAAAAGTCTCGCAACTGCGCGACAATTAGGTCACATAAGTAACAGATCTGACAGGTCCAGTACGTGATGCATTCTTCGGATTATCCCATACTGATATGACCAGTTCGCTGGTAGCAGCAGGAGCAATCCAGAAAGCACAATATCCTAATCCAACTCGTCCGCTGGAAAGCGAATGGGCAGCATTAGGCAATATTCGTTTTTGTATCTCATCTATTGGTTCAATTACTCCATTTGACAGCGCACAAGGTGCTAACGTCTATAACAACTTTATTGTTGCGATGGAAGCCTATGCGATTGTAAAACAAGATGGTGCTTTTGCCCAATTCTTATATAAGCCAGCGCAATTCTCCGATGCGTTGATGCAGACAGTATCTTGCGGTTGGAGAACCGCTATGGTGCCACGCATCCTGAATGACCAATGGTTATTAAATGGACGCGCAACGCTGCCTGTTTAATACAAGGAGAAAATAATGGAATATGCAATATCTATGCAAGGTCGCTTTACCTCTACCGGTGCAGCGAAAACTCTTATTCTTAGTCCTGAAGTAGACTTTATCAATGTCTATAACTATACCAAATCCAATTTTACTGCCACAAACCAAGCAGCAGCTACCGGTGTCAGATTTTATTGGCAAAATGGTATGGCTGTGAACGATGGTTTTGTATATCAAAATACAACTACATCAGGCGCATTAATTCAAACTACTTCTGCTGCTTTAGGCGTTGGTGGATTTACTGTTATTAATAGTACTCTGAGTGTACCAGGTGCAGCAATTGCTCTAGGTAATTCAGTGGGATCGGCAGCTAATCCTCCTGTATTTCTTACTGCCACTACACCAGTTGTTGGTAATATTGTCCGTCTATCTTCTTTGGATAATCAACCACAAATATCTGGAATTGATTTTACAGTTACTGCTATTAATCCTGGTGTTAGTTTTAGTATTGGTAACATTAGTTTAGTAAACTCAGTAGCTTCTACTGTTGGCAACTATCGAATAATTCCTTTTGATCCAATTTTCTATCCACGAGCAAGAACTATTACCTATGTTGCTACTACTAATCCACTCGCAGTTGGCTTACTCGTAGTGTATATGTCGGTCACTCATGGTTATACCGTTGGTCAATCAGTGCGTTTAAGTTTCCCTGGTGGATCAGCAGTATGGGGACAATTTGCACAACTCAATGGTGTTCAAGGTATTATTACGGCAATTAATATAGCTCGTAATGGTAATGAGCCTAACAATGCTGGTGTTGCTAATAATATTGTCTTAAATATTAGTAGCGCAGGACTTCCATTGTGGAATACCTTTGGTAATTTCCCTAATGACAATTTGGGTACTCAGTCATATATATCATCCAATGAAGTACCATATTCACCTGCACAAGTTATTCCTGTTGGGGAAGGAGCTAATAACGATATCGTTACAACTCCTCAATACAATGCGAATTTACTTGATGATGCTACCCAAAACCAAGGATTTACCGGCGTTATTCTGGCAGCAGGAGCAAATTCTCCAGCTGGCGCAATTGGCGATGTAATCTATTGGCAAACACAGCAATCATATAATGTGAACAACCAATAACCATTTAACTTTTTTACTTCCAGGGGGAGATTGTCTCCCCCTGTTTTAAGGATCATATGGAAAAGAGACTGACAACATCAGAAATAAATAAAATGATTGAACATGATAAACAACTGGTAAAAGGACGATTCAATTATAAAGAAAATCCAGGCGGTAGATTCAAATTGTCACAAAAACTGGGTAAGAGTTTTCCTTTGTTTAGGGAGACTATGATTGATGGCCATGAATATACCATTCCATTAGGTGTAGCAAAATATATCAATAATAAGTGCAGATATCCTCGCATTGTACCTGCGGTTGATGATAAAGGTAGAGAAATACCAAATACATCGGTTACGGTACAAATACAAAGAGCAGAATTTAGTATTTATGAGTTCATTACGCAAGACATGATGGTTCCAAAAGACTTGATAAAAGTGACAAAGATGTCACCGGTGACACCAATGCCTGCTTAATTTTAAAAAGTATTAGTACCCATTGTGTGAGCAATGCTAGCATGATGGGTGTTAACATAAGAGGTACATATGCCATATTTTTCTGCTATCCCATTTCCGACCTTTCAGCAGGCCTATAGGCTTATTACCAATATTACCAATGCACCAATTGCTTCAGTGACCACTTCATTTGCGCATCAATATGGTGATGGACTTATTGTGCGGCTCATTGTCCCTAAAGTATATGGGATGACACAAGCTAATAATCTTACCGGTACTATCACCGTAACCGGTCCAACAACTTTTAATATTGATATAGATACAACGGCTTTTGATACTTTTACCTATCCAGGCGCAACACCACCACCAGGAACCAGAGAGCCGTCACAAGTAATACCGATCGGGGAAGTAAATAATATATTGTCACAGGCAGTTCATAACGCATTGCCTTATTAGGAGAAAATAATGGCAGATAGTAGCTTAACGGCAATACAAACCAAGGTAAGAAGGCTTACCAGAAAACCAACGGAAGCTAGTTTATCGACTGCGCAAATCAATGAATACGTAAATACATTCATCCTGTATGATATGCCATCACAATTGCGATTGTTTGCCTTAAAAAGTACCTTTACCTTTTTCTCCAAACCCAATGTTGATACTTATCCTACTGATACCAGTTCAGGCGATCCTAATGATCCTTTGTATGATTTTAGCAATAAATACATATCGATATTGCAGCCATTATATGTT
>Ga0265336_10000248_pt1 | contig 38251 bp, 59 predicted proteins | sample 42119metaG_FD_193583 | JGI IMG/M metagenome (GOLD analysis project Ga0265336, IMG submission 193583) | Rhizosphere microbial communities from Carex aquatilis grown in University of Washington, Seatle, WA, United States - 4-21-19 metaG | ecosystem: Host-associated > Plants > Roots > Rhizosphere...
GCATCATTTTTGACAAGATACCAATTCGCCGTATCCTCTGGACTCCATTGACGGAATCTTTGGCGGTTATATTGGCCTGCAATGCGCAGCTCTTTAATTTCAAATTGTCCGTCTTGACTGGTAGCACCCATCAGATTCCTGCCCGCAAACGCCAGCTTCCATTTAGGTAGCTTTCGTTCGCTGAATCTATGACCAAATCCATAGTAGAAACGCTTTCCATATCATCGCGCGCTTCTTGATACATCATTTCTAACTTTTGATCCCAAGCGGCGGAACGCCCTTTGTAAAAGGCAAGCTCACGGGCAAGCGCTAATTTAAAGAATTTCCTAGAATAAAGCGGTAGATTGTTTATAGAGCCGCCAGAAACTACGGGCTGAATCTCAAATTTCCCATAAATGAAAACGCTATATTGCTGTGACGGCCCTGGGTAAAGCTGCATTGTCGTGTAATCAAGATCATTAGTGATAATGGCGAAGCGCGGCAAGCCCAATTGTGGGAAAAACTTATAGCTACCGAAGAAAACTCCCCTATCTTCATCGATTAGCGGATAATCCACGCCATCAAGCGAAAGCCATGCGCGCTCAAGATTTGTTAAGCGTCCGCCATTATAGCTTGGCAGCGTTGTGCCGTAGTGCGGATTACCCACAAAACTAGCCGGTGGCACCCATCCAGGGCTTGCGAACGTCAAAAATATCTGGTTAATTTGCGCTGTTAACTCGATTTTCTGAGCAATTGGCAGCAACAAAGAGCTTGTGCTGTAGAAACTAATCAATTCATTGAAAAATTGTATGCCTTTCTGTAAATCATTGCCTTGCAGCGAAACAGTAGGACTGCTTGCCGATATCAATTGATAAGCATCCTGAACGAACTCATTTACTGTCTGGTAGGGCAACATTTTTTTGCTTCCTTTCAACTTTAGAAGCATCAGGTTTCGATGCAAACCACAATCCATTTGTGGTCAACGTTTCAAATTCCTTGTGGGAATTCGCTATTCTTTCCTTTCCATCTTTATCGTAGACAAAAGCCCTGAAATTAGCTTTATCAACCCAACGATCAAGATATTGAAATTGGTTTTCGTGATTATTGATGTTCGTCACCTTTTTTAAAGATTGATTCATGGTCACCTCGTAAAAGGGCAGCTATCGAGAAATCCTCGGTAACTGCCCAATTTTCGTTAGGACATTACAACTACTGCAAACTCAGGGTTAATCGAAACGCCCGCGATTATGTCGATACGGTCTAACTGGACATAATTACGGATGTCGGCACCGAGAGAATACGTCATTGCCATTTTGTAAAGGTCGCTGTAAGAAGTTACGGCCTCAACACCGCCTTTCAATTCCTTGATAGGGGGAGCAGCAAAGACGATTGCTTGGTTGTGGAACGCCATTGAGACGTTGTGACTATTGGCACGATACAATTGCGCACCGTTCGGGATAGCCGCCGAGATGTTTTGACGTGCGCCGCTAATCACAATCGTTGGGCTGACTGTAATTGTCGCGTTTCCAGCGCCATCAGCAACAACGGGGGCTGTAACCACGAATTGCGCGGTTTGCGCCAAGGGCTCATAAGTCAAAGGGTTGACCATGAACACACCGGATGCCGCATCTATTGTGATGATGTCGCCCACATTCAATGCACCAGTCGTCGCAGTCCATCCAGACACAACGATGGTATTTCCACCAGTGATAGGGCCATTGGTTACAACACCAGCCGCGCTATAGCCTGTCGGAGGAGTTCCACCAGTTGCACCTGTCACGCCAGCGACTTGCCTTTGTAAGAAGTTCGTTTTGAAGAAATCGAACCCAGACAAGTGTCCAATAAAGCCGTCAAGCAATGCGCCGCGATTAACGGTCATGTTGAAGACATTATATAAGGCGTTGGTTAATGTAGCGGATACAGCCGGAGGGTTAGCCCAATAACGGTTTCCATCTTCTGGAATGCCCAATTGGGTCATATAAGCATCCGTCTGGAATACCGTGTTTTGGTCAATTGCAACGCCTGGCGTACCGTACGCTTGGTAAACTTCCGTCTGGAAATTGGTTGTGGCGATAAATTGCTCAACCATGTTGGCCAGCCGCTTAGCGCGGGGGTTCAACATCATATCCAGGTAGGGTTGGTCACGAGCGCGATCGAACGTCAGTTCAAAGCCAGTGAACTCGACCATTGTGTGGAATTGCGTATCAATGGTGAGAGGGCGCACGACTTGGACGCGAGCTTCGGATGTGGCTGTCGCGCCGAATCCACCGAGGTACCGTTCTTCCAAACGATAGTTAATGGTTTGACCGGTTGCGTATTTTAAGCCCTTGAAGTCACCTTCTAAATTACGGTTTGCTCATTTATATTCTATGGGGATCGTTAATCCCTATACGCCTTTCGACTGCTACCAGTCACCTGGCAGATTAGACTATATCTTCACCCGATCACTCGGGGCGCTGCGCTTCCGCTCACTTGAGCGTACTCCATCCCTGGATAGTCGTTGCACCTTCCGCATCCTGCGGCTTGGCTCAGGATTGTCTCTCTCGAGAGGTTCCCTGAATTCACAGCGTAACAATTAACCATTACTGGTTAAAGAGGCCAAAAAAACCTTAGCAAAATTAAGATAATTAATAAACCGAATGAAAGTTTCATCAAGGATGTATTGAGTTGTGGAAAAACTGTTGCCACTAAAGCTCATATAGTATACTCCTTGAACAATTAAAGTTAAGTTAAATTAATAACTCATCATTTTTTGTCCGGCGGAGAGACTATGTACGCGCCATTTGTGGCATAAGCGGAAGTGCCGATTTCACTCACTTGGTTAAATTATACTCCTATTTTTTGCTTGCTTGCAACCATTCATATTGGTAGTATCTGCGAGCAAATCTAGCGCACGCGTTCTATCCTAGAATCCGCTATAATATACCTTAAATCTCATGAGGTTATAGATTAAATGCTAGAAATCACTCCAGATATGCTCGTTGAACCCCAAAAGCCAATACAATGCTCATCATGCTACGATGAGCTAAACGAAATGGATCAGTTGCGCAACGAAGAATGCGGGATTGAGCCTGAGAAATGGATTTGCTTTACTTGCGAAATGCAGAATGATGCCCTGGCTAAGATGCTAATTCACCTAGTCGAGTGTGGATTGATGGAAACTATTAAACCTAATTTCCAAGAAATGATCGACAACCTAGACGCTGACCCGAGGAATTGATATGGACGAATACCCTTATGAGCTGATCAAAGAAATGGACAATTGCATAGGTGAGTTAAAGAATAATTCAGACGCACTAATGGAAGCATGGAAGCGAGCATCTAAACTACTAAAGGAGATTGTCAATGGAACAGCCATCCCCGAAGATGTCAAAGCAGCAAGCAAAGCAATTCTGGAATCATTTGACGCCAGAGCAAAAAGCCAATTTCAACAAGATGATGATGGAGCTTAATCAAGGCAAGTTGCAAATGTCAAAAGTCATGGTCGATGACAACGAGCAGATACAGCGGATTGTCCTTGACCCTAAGAACGCGCCAGGTAAGCCAGCCGATCCATTCTATAAACAGTTTCATTTACCGCCGGAGATAAAGTAATGAGCGCACAAGATGCATTAGATTACATGAATATGGTTCACGATGTTGCTCCTAAATCGTTTATAATTTTTAAATTATGCACGATATTCGAGGAAGGAACAGGAAAAAAAATAACTAAAAAATCGATTAACGACAAAAAGGGAGTTTATAGCTTTATAAAAGATGTTCTTCCTTTGCTAAAACAATTAACTCCCAAAATGCCGAAAATAGAGGAAGATATAATAAAGAACTCTATAGACGCATTTGCGCTACAAAATATTAACAAACGTGAAAAAAAGAAAAAGAAAAAGAAATGACAAACGTCGATTGCCACCGGAGATAAAGTAATGGATAAGAAATTCAAAGAAGAAATTAAGCTTGCTGCAAAATGCAGTTTGGAAATTAGAAAGTCAATGAACAAGTTACAAAAGATGGATGATCCTTTTATAGATAATCTCTACATTCAACTTGGCAAGCAATGTTTTGCCACCATGATGGGAAACTTTGGTGATCTGAATATTGCATGTCGCAAACTATTAGGTGATCCAGTTCCTGAGATTGGTGACAATGAAGATAAATAGCTACGAAGGAATAATCGACCTAGATACTGATATCGCCAAAGAGTTAGGGTTCACCTCTGATAAATTCAATATTGGCTATCTATGGAAGAAAGGTGACGCTATATGGATTTCATTGATAGCATCTCTCGCTGCGGGTAATTTCTCAAAGATAATGAAACGCATTCACGAATTGGGATTTACAATAGTCGTCCCGTCACCATTAGGCAACATGCGAGAAATTGTAAGGGCAAAAGGATTCATACACTCAGCGGAATTCGTTGAGGATATTGGAGAGACAGTCGATGTATGGACTCTAGCACCCTAACTATTTCTTCTTCTTGCCATACTCTTTAATGCGTTTTTCAGATACATGAGACATTTCTTTCTTCTCGTGCATCTTCTTTGGCGATGGCTTTTTATGTTCCTTACCTTTTTCCTTGGTCTTTGACATTTTCCTCTCCTTGGTTAATTTAAAGATACTTGCTGCGCGTGTAATTCCTTTATAGCTACACACTCGAAAAACTCTTGCATGGTAATAGTTATTTGCGATCTCGCGGCAAATGACGCTGATTGCGCGATAGGCACATAATTGGTGTTATAGACAGAATTTCCTAACGACGTTTGCGTGTAGTATATATGCGTTACACCGACACTTGTTAATTGAAGTTCAAATGAAGAAACTGGCAGTGTCAATCCCCTTGCATTTTGCACCGATGGGAAATTCACTATCAATGCGTTGTTAAAAGTGTTCAGCGCCGCAACGTATATCAAGAAATCACTTTTTGAAAGATTAAATCCACTTGTGGTGCCGAACGTGACCTGGTTATTTGAAAAACTAACTTGGTCAACCTGCGACGAACTAAGTGTATATGTCAATGTTTGCGCTTGATTACCAATGTCCAAAAGTATAGCTGCCTGTAAACTCATTAGCGATGCTCCTTATGGCGATGATGTGATTCATGTTTTATTACATGCTTCTTTTCTTTATGCTCGCCAGACTCACTATAAGCAATAGCTTCTGCTTGCTTAGGTGGTTTGCCAGCGTGAATTTCAGCGGCAATATTTTCGCCGAATCCTTTTGAACCTGGTTTAGCTCCTTCAATTAACGGCATGTCGATCTCCTTATCTATGTTCTCCGCCTCGCGGTTTGACTGTCTTTGCTAAGTTAGTTTCAACGTATCGAGAAATATTGTTCACCTGGCTATTGTCGATTCCATTCGCCTTGGCTCTGTTCTTGCCTTTGTAAATAGGTTGGCGCGATTTCTCCATTAAAGGAATGTCTGATGCGATACCAGGCGTACGAGATTTAATCGACATCAACGATGCTCCTTGTGCCGGCCATGTTTCTCAGGCTTTGCCGATTTCTTTGGCATGGCCTCATCCTGCGGCATCTTATCGCCTTTGCCAAATTGAGCATTGCCATCGTGCATGCCACGCTTGACATTGACCTCTTTTGGCCCTGTCTCATAGGCGACTGCTGATTGGTTATAGGCGTTATCCATTATCGTTTCCCCTTTTCCATTCCAGACCAATCAAACCCTTTATCACCCATGAAACTCTTACGGGTATTCTCGTAATTGTTTACATAAGGCTCATTCCAGTATTGTGAATGTATACTGTTATCGATTTTAGTAATACTTTGTCCGCCATCCTTGCCTTCATTGGACATTTCTTCATAGCAACATTCTTTGTCGTTTGAATATTTTGGCATTTCTTCCTCCTTAACAATGTGAGACCTTCCTTTGTCATCAAAAATTCGATGTTGAACTTTTTTAACACCAAATTTCTCGATGAGCCTTTGCATTAGACTTCTCCAAAAATACATTTCTCTTTGGGCGCTGGCGCATTAAGCATGACTTCTTTCTGAACGCACGCATCGTGGTTAGCAACATCTGTTATTCGATTTTCCTGCTCATGTTTTTCTTTTGCAGGATTTCCATTATCACCTGGTATTGGCATGATTATTCTCCTATGTGATTTTCTTTTAACATTTTTTCAATGTACTCTATTCTATCAAAACATTTTTCGATGCCATTTTCAACATGGTCTATCATTTGTTGATGTGCCTCTAAAAACATAAATATTTGTTCAACTTCAGTCACTTTTTATTCTCCACGATAAATTTCACATAGCTACCATTTGCAGTGTGAACATGTACATGCGGCCTTATCAATCCCCCTGGGTTGTAAAAACATTCAGGGTTGCTGCATTGCTTATCGTCTGGCTTGCTTTTGTTTTGCATGTTGGGCAATCCTATCTTCAAGTGACGGCATGTTCATGGCTTTCGCTGGCATATCGCCACGTGGGGAATCTAATGGTCGCGGCGCTGCGCTCACAATGTTCTTGGTCTTCACCATCTTTTCATGCAAGCGTCCAATTTCTGCCGCCTGTGCGTAAGGGTCAGCAATGCGCGAAATGCGATCCAATTCTTGTGGATGCATTTTCGATGCGCCATATATGAACGCCGCTGGGTTATCTAAATTACGCGCTGCCAACATCATATCGCGAGTAATCTTTTGCTGGCTGACCATAGGTTGTACTACGCTATCGAAATCAGAGTATTTGCTCATACCAGAGTTAAACTTGGTTTCAAAATCGGCTTGCCTTGCATTTTCCTGTTCGCGCCATTGTTGCTCTGTTTGTTTGGCTTGGCGCTTTTCAAGTGTTTTTTCAATGAACGATTCAAGTTGTGTTTCCCAAGTTTCCTCGCTATTCGGATCTGCCGTAAATTCATCAGCGGCGGCCTTGACTTGCTGTTGGGTAGGTTGCTGTTCAGCAAACTTGCCTCGCGCTAAACGCTGGCGAATGCCCTCATTTAGGCGTTGGTTAAATTCTTCCTCTGTATACATTTTGGGCTTTGCCATGGGATTGCCATATTCGTCAATGGCTTGATCTGGCGCGGCTTTGGCTTCTTCTTGAGCGGTATTTGGCGTACTTTCAGGCTGTGCAGCAGCCGCAACAGGTTGTTCACTTTCTGCGCTAATAGGCTCATCCATTGTTCTATGTGGAACGTCTGCCTCTGCCATAGCCTCCGGCTCATTGGGCGATGAAACCTCAACAGCGGCCTGAACGGGTGCCTGTTGGTTCATCCGTGATGCCATGTCTTTCACTAGCGCTGAATCGATGTTATGTGCTTCCTGCATGATTTGCTCCTGTCATTGAATGAATGCGTTTCTGGTGGGTATGTTCTAATGCTTGCATATCTTTTTCATGATGGACTTGGCCTGCATGGGTCAATAACTTGATAATGTTTTGGCTATGGTTCATTTGCATATCAGCGCTTACGCGTTGCATCTCAGCTTGGTAGCGCAGAATGGATTCTTGCAACTCGGCGGCCTTCTCTTGCTTCTCGGCCTCTATTTTCTCAAACTGCATAGTCATGTCTTGTTGGGTTTCGATTGCCTTCCTTTGTAACTCAGATTGTTTGATCTCAAGCCCTTTCGATTCGCGATCGTGTTTCATTTGCGCTTCTTGCATCTTCTGTTGCAATTCCTGTTTCTTCAACTCAGCAAGAATCATGTTCGGGTCAGGTTGCGGTTGTTTTGGCGGCAATGGCTTGCCCGTCTTGCCTGCCTGGATGATCTCAGGCGGAACGAGTGTGCGTAATCGGTTTTTCAATTCCATATTGTTATCGAGCGGTAGGTTTTCAGCATAGAGGTCGGCTATCATCGGGAACACTTGGCCGCTTCTGTCGGCTTGCAGGACGGATTGCAATGATAACAATGCCTCTTGCTTCTGCCCCTCATAACTCGGCCCAGGCTTCAACCTAATCTTGAAGCGCCCTTTGGTCATGTCATTTTGAATTTGCAAACCATATTCGTCCATACGCTTATTGATCGTGACATTCTTGGCTTCTGAATCTTGCATGGGCAATACTAAATTGCGTTGCGTGTCGTAAACGCTTGGTATCATCTCATTTATAATTTCGCCGCCCACCGCAATAGCAATATTGAGACTATTATAAGGAACATAAGTGTTCTTTGATCCGGTTTGGGTGCGAGCGTCAATGGCCTTGCCTGAATTTTCATTTCCTTGATCTCCCATCTGAGTGTCATACATTCCGGTGCCGGTTTGTATATCCATCATCGTGCGTTCATATTGCTGCACAAGGGATGCTGACAACTCGGCTGGTTTTATTTGTTGAGGCACTGCGCCACTTGGTGTTTCATCATAGACTAAAGCTCCTTGAACAATTGAAGGATCTCGCCACATTTGCTGGACATCTGGACTTGAAACACATTTGCGAGGGGCTATGAACTGGTCATAGCGAGATATCTTAACGAGATATGCTGACTGGGTGGCGAGATAGTTTAAGTATTTCTGCGCGTCCTTAACGTCTTTAAAGAACGAGCGTGTGATTTGTTGGCCTTGCTTAGTAAAGTAACTCTTTTGGTCAACGAATATGACCGGTAATTGTTCGCTGGGGAAATCTTCTTCTTCCAATACAAAGTCACCAGCGATCTGTCTATGCTTGATTGTGTATTTGACCGTTTCGCGCTTTTGAAGAACCGTAACCGGCATTCCGTTGTTCATAATCATTTTCTTGCCATCGATCTTGATCTTCTCAAGATTCTTGAAACCTTCATTGTCCACTGTTGTGCCATCGGACAATTGATAAATCGTGACCGACTGAGGTTCGCGCATGAAGTCATCCACTTGCGTGATTGAGTCATCGTCCGCGAACGCCATCGTGCTATCTTCTGTGATAGCGGATGTCCCTATCTGGCTCTCAATGTCCTTGCCCCATCGGTCACGAAACTTTCTGCGCGAAATCCTTGTGCGGAATCCGGCGTACATGCCATCGGTCTTGCATTTTGTTTTCGCTGAGATATCCCAATAGTAATTATTCGGGTCATCTCTAGATTCTAAATAGATTTCCTGGTCGAAACTTTTGTTGTCCACATAGCGCGTTGCGAAATGATGACCGCCATAACCGCCGACAATCGATTGCCAGAATGATTGCTGATAGACACTTTTCGCATCTGAGTTAAGACTAATATGTTTAACGAGCGCGGCGCGGGCTTCTGCTGCTTCAACGGGAACATCTTCATCGGGTAACACTTGAAGGTTTGGCGTATTCTGCATTTGATCACCCAAAAGGTGATTCATTAGAACGCCGAGCTTATTGAATACGAGAGGGATTTTGTTGTAGCGCTCGAACAGTTTGGATTCGTCATCGCGCCACTGATCGCCCATGACGAAATCAATCCATTCGTAGTATAACGAGCGGTTGATCGTCCAATATTTCTCCCACTTATCAACGCGATCGCGGATAGTGGAACATAGTTCAGGATCCTTCCTGGGCATATGTATTCATCCTTGAATATCATTTAGCCATTGTACAGCTTTTTAGCTTTTATTGCTATAAATCGGTTTTCACGAAACCAAAGCAGTTTTCACGAAAATTGCCTCATTTTATCTTCTTTGCCACCGTCATCCAATATTTCAGCCGCGTACGCAATATCGGTGCACACTGCGTAACTTTGCTATTCTCGACGACAAATCCGGCGCAAAGATATGGCGTTGTTACTTGGTAGAGGCCATCTTCAAGCATTTACCACCTCTAAGCCGTTTAACACCATTTCATCGCTCATCTATGTGAACCTCGCATTAATCAGGCTTAGGCTCAAACACTATCTTTTCTTCAACCAATGTTGAGCCATCCAGACGGTACATCTTAATACCTTCTTTTGGATGACAGACAATAAGCCATAGACCATGATCGCCTATTTCCATCATTCGCCATTCCGATCCATCAGGTAATGTGGCAATATATTTTGAATCACGTGTCATCTAAACATCGCCATAAAAACCGCCGAAAAAAGAGAGACTAAGAGCATCGGCGCCACTAACCCCAACGCAAACGCGCTCCGCATTTTCTCGAACAACATCTTGCAGGCGCATAAACATAGCATTCGAATGGTTTTCCACAACTTTCGCATATTCGCTGTTCCCTTTTGGTCTTATAAAACTCATGCGCAGCACATTAAAGCTTCTCGATGATCTTTTCCAGCGATGCCTTGGTATGTTCTAGCTTGTTTGACCTATTGTCAAAATCCTTAATAAACATGATTTCAGGATTATGCCCAGTCATTTTATTGTATTCCAGCTCCATTTTAACAGAGGATAGAATCTTGCCGGATAGGTTAGCAGAAGCGTTTGCCATGGCAGGGCTAATCTCGCCGCTACTAACTCTTTCCAGTTCCTTTGATAAAAAATTACGCAGTTCCACTACATTGTTTATCGCCATTCCTTAGCTCCTTAAGTTTTCGTTTTAGAAGTAATTGCATCCTTTTTGCCTCTACCAATTCAGGCGATATCTGTTTTGCTGACACCACCATTTTTCCATCTTTACCTTTCCCCAACAAATGCTTTATGTAGAAATCTGATAAGTTTTTCCGGCCTTCCATCCTGTATTTTTTGTGGTATTCTCTGCCCATTTCACGGCGCTTGTAATAACATTTATAAGGGCGTTTATTTTTCTTTTCCCTGGATTTCTTTTCTATTTGCCGGCATTTCTCATAGTTCTTAGCCCTCCATTCTTTCTGCTTGATCCTATGATATTCCTTGTATTCTTCTTTAGTGCGGCGTTTTTTTTGATTGAAGCTGCCAGATTTTCTGGCGCAGGCCAGGCAGAGATAATAATCTTTATTGTTTTTACGTTTATAAATCCTAGTTTGCTCTCGGGATAATTCGCCATGAATTTTACATATCTTAACAATCCCTATGGCTAGAATAACCTTAGGCCGTTCGCCGAATGATTTATACTTTTCCCGTCTATATTTGTGGGGCTGGCATAAAGTTCGCCTATGAATCGCCCTATTAATGCAATTTTCTACGGAGCATAGTTTAATCATCTAAACATCGCCCTCTCATAAGGATTTAGCTGCGGTACCTGGATATGCCCCGAAGAAACATCGCCGTAAAATCCACCAAAAAATGTGAGACTGAGCGAATCTGCGCCATCAGGCGAGGGCATACCCCTAGCGCGCAAATCATCCTTACTTTCAATCTGAATTTGGCCACTTGAATTCTCCTTGAAACCTAATGAACATAGCTCGCCGTGCAGCTCATCCTGGTCTGGCACCTGTACCGGCAATTCCCCCTGGAACCAATCGCGCATGTCGCACCATAACTCAGCGCGTAGATTCTTAAACTTTTCCTTATCATTCGCGGAACGCGCCACATTCACGCCCTCAACCATTGAAAAACCCATTTCCTGCATTCTATCGACAACGCCGGCGCCAATGCCTATACAGTCAATATAAACTTTGTCGGGGTTTTCTTCCAATATGATGCGCTTCAATAAGCCGCATATCTCCATAGTGTTGTAATTGCTAATGCGCTGTAAGTTAAATGCCACCCTGCCGCGCCGCCTTATGATTGCCGTTCTATCGCGGTCGCTGATCGCAACGTCAACGCCTATGATTAGTGGCCCTTTGATCTCAAGGTCGTTCTTACGCGCTATTTCTACGTATTTTGAGTGTATAAGGACATTCTGAATTGGGTTTTTAAACGCTTCTGTGGCATTAAAAGGGTATTCGACATTGAAAAAGGCTCTGCCAGCCTCAAAGTCCTTGCTAAACTCGTTTATTTTGACTCTACGCCATGCTAAATGCTCATGCGTAAGACCATTTTCGCCGTATAGATCGAATAGGTTGAGTTCTTCATCGGTGAGATTGAGGCCATTGGCTGAATAGGTGTACTCATCCTGCCAATACCAGGGCAAGAAGATTGCCTGGTACTCGCTATCTGGGTTCATGCCATTTACCCAACGTTGGTGGAAGTAATTACCTATTCCGTTGGCGGTGCTTTCGAGAATAACTTCGGTACCCGCCTCGTTACTAATCGCTTGCAGGATGCCTTTCGAGTGATCTTCCGCGAACGCCCAGTATCCGACCTCTGATCCATGAAACAATTGAACTGTTTGAGAGCGCCCAACGGCCCTATTTCCAGCAGTTCCCACCGCATATCCGCTGTCGAAGTCTTTGAAGTACATTTCGCGGGCATTGGCAGTGTCAGGTTTAGGAACAAGACCAGGTTCAAGGTTTTCATAGAAGCGTTGAGCCATGCTAAAAAGGTTTTTTGTTGCTTCTTTGTCATGAGTGAGAATAAATGCTTTCTTTCCTCGGCTGGTGATGACCTGATGGAAAAATCTAGCTTGTATATAAGTAGAGTTATGTGAGACAAGTCCTTCACAGATGAATGTTTTTTCGCTTGTTTGCAAGTCGATGACATTTTGTTTACCTATCGATTTTATTGATAATATCTTAGCCCAAGGTCTTATTCCGTCTGTTGCCGCTTTTCCTGGTAATTCATGCCCAACATACCATTCATCAAGAGTAAATCTTGTCGGTCTACATCGCGCAAATATTTCCATCAAATATGGTAATCTATGAATATCCAGCCTATGAACAGGCTTATCACCATACTTACTGCTTTCTCCTGCTTTTCTATTATCCAATACTTCTTTATACGGAATATCACGATCATGGAAATATTTTTTCATTCTAGCAAGAATTTTACCGGCTACTTGATGAACGCTAAGCCTTTTTGCTCCTGATAATCGCGCGCTTCCTTCTCCATCAATAATTCCTGCCATCCAGCCATCTTCGTAAGTTTGACATTCGTAATTTGGAGGTCTGGTAGCCACTCTAATTACATCGCCAACTTTTAAATCACTAATTTCTCTCCATTGTTGTTCATCACCTCCACGCTTTTTACATAACATTCGGTGATTGCCGGTGACTTCGAGACGCGCTCCATTATCTAGGATTACTTCAAACGCTTCTTTAAAAAATTCTCTCTTATCTTCTACTATTGCTGTTCTAAATTTACGGGATTTTTTATATCCCATTCCAGTCTTTCCAGATGATTCTTCATCACAAGCGACTAATTTATCGCCTATCTTAATATTATCTATTTTAACCCATCTATAATCGGAAGTTAGAACTTGCATATTTTTTGACCAACAGCACCCCTGCTGACGACCTTTTAATATAACAGCTCTTACCCTGCCTGTTTTCTCTTTTTGCGCTTGAAGTCTGTCATGTAAGTATATTTGTGCCCTATTGAATGCGAATGGTCTAGGTTGCCCCGATTTAGTCCTTATGACAAGGAATTTAGGGGCAAACTTTTTAAAGTCACGCAATGTATCAAGCTGATCGTCCGTGATCATTAGTTCACTTGTTAGGCTGCTTGTTGGGTTGCCTCAACTGGTACAACAGGGTCGGCGATTGGCGGCGCAGATGGCGCAGACTGCGGCGGCATGGGTTTGTCAAAATCAATCGCAATGATTTGATCTTTGACGTAGAGCATCCCATCATTAAACTTGAACAAGATGTGCTGCATGACAACTGGGTCAATGGGCAGCTTCTTAACTTGCTCGCACATAGGCAAGAAATGCCCGAAAAAGGCATCCCAAAGGATTTGCTTAACTGCGTCTTTGTTTATGTTTGATTCAGTAGCGGAGGCATCGTGAGTCATTATATATACGTCCTTATATATACAAGAAAATGGTGTCGGTTGTTACACCCGCCGACCGACGGCAGCGCTCTAGGCAATAAGGGGCCTTGGTGTTCTATTAACGGTCAGCGTTATAATTATAATCGTTGTCACCTGAGCCATTGCCCATGATTTGACGATTATTCTTAGCGCCTTCCATTTTAGTTGCTGGGTGTGGGGTATTTGCCAAGTCGGCCATATTGTTGTAACCCATGCCTTTATTCATATCCATGTTATTACGCGCTTCCCATGATTTGGGCATAGCGACATAATGCTCGCCCTTCACGTTTTCCACTGCGCCTGCTTCACCGTCAAATTCATTCATTTTTTAATCTCCTTAAGAGTTATTAGATAACCACAAATCCAAAGATTAGTGTGCCATTCAGCCCCGTTCCCGCTACGTTGTTATTGTAGATTGAAAGCGTAGCCGAACCATTTCCAGGGATAGCCCTTAATTCCAGTCCTCTGGTCGTATTCGTTCCGCCCATTAATTGTAATAACACAATAGAAGCGGTTGTAATTCGTGAGTTAGTTAGGGTGAACGCATAAGCAGAAGCGGCGGCGGTTGATAAAATTTCGGTAGTAATAACACCAGCCTGGTGATTTACAGTAGCCGCACCCGCTGTACTTGTCGCCGTTCCGCGATCAAGCAAGATAGAGCCAGTCATTTGACCGCCAGCTAATGCCAAGCCGCCGAGATTAGCTAAAGACGTCGATGCGCTATTTACATCTGATAAGTTGTTAGCAGCGCGTAAGAATGGGCCGCCCACAACGTTTGATGTAGCGATGTAATCGATAACAGATACGCCAGGGTCAGCGCTTGCGAGAATGGTTAAAGTTCCAGCCGTTGGGGTCACTTTTTCAATGTATGAGACATTCGCTTGAGAATTGAAATCAGCCGTCACAATGCTTGAGGTTGTGATATTAGCATCAGTAATGGTGATAGTTGCAGATCCACCAGCGTTAGCGTAGTCAGCGCCGTAGAGCCCAACCCCAGTGAGTGTGGCATTCGGCACAAAAGCGGAATATTCGACAACAGAGACGCCAGGGTTTGTATTGGCAACGACTGTTATGGTTCCAGCGCCAGCGATTACCGTATAGACACCAGCGGCATTTGCTTCACTTTGGAAGTTAGCATTGATTGTCATCGCAGCTGTAACACCTGGAGCGGGAACGGTGAATGTCGCAGCGCCACCAGCATAAGAGGCTTTGCCAACGATTACACCAGCGGACGATAAACGTGTAGAAGGTGTATAAGAAATATACTCTAATACGGATGCACCAGGGTCAGCGCTTGATACCACTGTTAAGCTGCCGGCTGCGGGTAATACCGTCAGTACGTGAACAGGGTTTGCGCTGCTCTGCCAACGAGCAATAACTACGCTGGCCGCAGTAATGGCTGTATCAGTAATGGTCGTGGTTGCGCTGCCGCCTGCGTTAGTGAAAAGTGAGGTGTGGATTCCCAAGGTCGCCAATGTTTGTTGGCTAAGCGCAGAGGAGGCAAATTCAATTAGAGTGCTAAAATTTGGTGTGATAGAACACCAGCTTATGCCATCAGAGGCCGAAAGCATAATGCAATCGTTGGTTTCCCAAGTCCAAACGCCTTCGTTAAGAGCAGTGATGTTCGGGGTTTGAGCGGTGATATAACCCGCTGCTAATGCGGCGGCGGTCGTATCTGTAGTTTCGATATAAACTAGGTTATTTGTAGAGCCAGTAATTCGTTGAATGAAAGTAATAGCCATTAGATTGAACTCCTTTTCAAGTGCGGTCACTCCTGTGAGCCGTGATAACATTGTGCCTTAACGTAATTGCAAAATCAATTGCCCAGTTTATCGATGATCTTTTGCATGACGTAGGTGGCCTCGTCAGCCTTATCCTCTTTGTGGTGATCTTGCCACTTAGCGCGAGCCTTCATGTAGAATATTTGTGCAGTTGTATTTCCTGACTTGGCATTTTCGAACAGGGCATTGGCTATAATGCTGATGCCTTTGTCGCCGCCTTCTTTTATAGCCTGCGCCAACTGCGGGTAAAGAGCCTTTTTTTCATACAAAGTGCGTTCGCCCATGCCGAGACAAGAAGCTATTTGTTCCATCGTCAAACCACGAGCGGCAAGGGATTCGGCCTTTTCTATGATCTCTTCGGTGATCTCAATCGCTGGACGCGCCATTAGCGACCTCGTCAAAGCTTAGTCCGTTAGATTCTAGTGTGGCGTGAGTGCCGCTGAATTTCTCCCATCTACGGACAATGACGTCGCAATAGGCGGGACTAACCTCCATCATTAGACATTTGCGGCCTAGTTTCTCGGCAGCTATAAGGGTTGTCCCTGAACCGCCAAATGGATCGTAAACATAATCATTTGGTAATGTGTGATTCTTTAATGGGATCTCAAACAATAGAATAGGCTTTTGCGTAGGATGTTCTGTTTTATCCTCTTTGCTTCCTGCAAATATCTGATTAGGTGAGACAGCATCCCAAACGGTGGTTTGCTTGCGGTCACCTTTCCAATTTGCATCTTTTCCTTTCCTGACAGCATACCAACAAGGCTCGTGCTTCCAATGATAGGATGATCTTCCCATGACCATCATGGATTTATTCCAGATAATCATTTGACGGACATCAAAGTCACAATCCTCTAGGTTACTCTTAACCACATCCGTAAACTTAGACGCATGCCAAACATAGGCAATATTTCCAGGGAATAGGGAATATACATCCTTCCAGTCGGCTCTATCATCATTAGCCACCACGTTTTTGTTGCCAGGCGCTAAGGGCTTAACACCCGCATCGTCCCGCCAGGATTGATCTAGGTTTACGCCATAAGGTGGGTCGGTAAGCATTAGCATTGGCTTAGAGCCATTCATCAGCTTTTCAACGCTATCAACCATCGTGCTATCGCCACACATAACTCTATGCGCCCCTAGTAGCCAAATATCCCCTAGTTTAGTCACAGGCTCTTTGGGTAATTCATATTGGGCATTTGCATCGTCTAGCCCTTCCTTAAGTAATTCAGGGTTAAGGAATGCGTCTATTTCGTCGCTAGTGAAGCCTGTCAGATTAATGTCAAAATCAGCCACAAGCAGCGCCTCAAACTCAACCTTAAGCTTATCCGCATACCAGCCCGCATTAAGCGCAATCCTATTATCTGCTAGGATATAAGCTTTCTTTCTGGCGTGAGTGAGGTGTTTTAATGCAATGGTTGGAACTTCGGTTATGCCAAGTGTTTTTGCTGCTAGTAATCTTCCATGCCCAGCGATTATCACGTTGTCCTGATCAATCAGAATAGGGTTATTAAAGCCAAATTCCTTTATACTTTCGGCTATTTCCTTGATTTGTTCGTCAGAATGTGACCTTGCATTATTATCGTAAGCTTTGAGAGAATCTATGGGCAAATCCTTAATATCCATCATCATATCCTTATGATTGACTAGATATTATACTACTACAAAATACTTAGTTAAACCTTAATTAAGATTTCCCTTGACAAATACATACTATAGTATTACTGTGATCATACATTAACTAGCTACGGAGATTTACAAATGAAATATATTTTAATCGCTTTACTGATGTTCAGTTCATTAAATGCAATGGCTTATTCCTCATGCCACACTTACTGTTGGGATGAGAATAACTGTGATACAACTTGCGATTAATCGGAGACTACCCAATGACAACCCTACGCTTTGATAGTTTAGCTTATGCTAACCGACTCAAAAAAGTAGGCATGGATGCCAAGATAGCCGAGTGTTTAGCCGAGGAACAGGCAAATGTTATTAACACCGACTTAGTGACTAAAATTGATTTGAATGGATTAAATAATTCCCTACTTATAGAAATGAAATTGTTAAGGCAAGATTTCACCATTCATTCTGAAAGATTGGTAAAATTAATTAGCAAGACTGAAACCAGGATGTACAAATACATTTTCGGGATGTTTGTTTCATTTGGGGTCATTCAGCATTTTTTAAAATAGGTATAAATTTATGCTGTTAGGTATAGGGTGTATTTTAGTAGGAATTTACATAGCTATTATTCTTGATTAAATCCATCTAAAGGAATAACCATGTCAAGCAACGTCAAAACAACCGTAAAGAGAACATCGTTAGCGTTGAGTAAGGAAGATATGAGGATGCTTAAAGCCCTTGGCGAATTTTATGGCGAAAACGAAAGCCAAGTATTAAAGCGGGCATTGGCTTATACGTATTTTAACACATGCCCGTCCTCTACTGAGGATTCCAATCAATCTTAATCGTCATCTCAACATGGGATGGTTGCGGGAATTCTTTTGCAAGCCCTGTTAGCCATCCACCATGTTCAGATTCTAACGCTTTGAGTTTATCTCCCACGCTAGGGTCAGTAACGATATTATGGACAAGTCCACCAAAGTCGCTAGGACTGGTGTTAAATGCTTTCGCAATAAGTGGGAGCGCGATGCCAGCAGCAACACCAGCAGGGCCGCCCAGAATTCCAGCGATAGAGGGTGCGAATGTTGTGATAAGGGGTAAAGCATCCTTCAATACCTCTTTGATAATAAATCCCATAAATTAAATTCCTTTTAATTTGGCTTTATAATAATCTATTGCTCCCTTAGACATTATATCCCCTTAAATATACCCTTAAAAAATATCAAGCCTCCTGGTTAAGGGAACCAGTTTTCGGGGATCAGCCTAGGCTTGCCTGCCTATTATGAACCATATGATCTCGTCAGCCAACCCTCTAACTCGTCCTTTTCACCTGGATTAATAACTGCTATCATGCGGTACTCTCCGGCTCGTTCTGAACGCATCGCCGGTAATAAATAGGGGCCACAATGATTAATCATCTCTATGGTGCCATTTCCCAGTACCCCATCATCCACCAACGCAGCCCTCCTTTTCATGACCGCGCAACAAGCACGCTGGGCGCATTTTATCGCAGGTGATATGCCCATGTTAACAGCCATATCGAAAATGAAATTGGCGTTTTGTTGGTTGTTAATTGTTTGAAATGGTGCATGATCCCAGAATTCGCCTTTATACAAAGCCTTGGCCTGGGCGATTGTTAATTCTCGAATAGTATCTCCGTTAATTGTTCCAGGAGAGAATCCATATTTCCTGAGATCTGCGACATTAAGTAAAAATCGTAAACTAATACCATACTTAGTAATGCCGCCAGGATCAGAGGCGCTTTCTTCAAGTCCCCCTTCGTTTCCAAAAACGTAATCCACTGCGAGATCAAACGAGACCATAAGAACATTCCTTGTTCTCCAAAACGAGTTAAACTTTCTTTTCTACCGCTGTAACGACTTTATCGACTTTGACATGTAGGGCGGTGACATCTGCCGATATGTGGGAAAGTAAATAGCTCGTTTCTGGTTTAAAGGTAGAGATCAAGTGGCAAACGGTATAGCCGAGGAAGAAACCAACGGGAAGCCAAAGCATACAAGATAGTAAGCAATTCATGTCGTGATATCCTTATCAGTCAATGTGTCCTACCTTTAAAATATCACGTACTGGCTATTTTCTCAATTTGCGGTACTATACCGCCGTTGCCTTCCACCCAGGTAGGCAACTCCTTTGTAGTTGAAGGTAACACCTTGTGAGCCTGTGAGCGGAACCTCTGTTCAATGCTGCCGTTAGCAATGGCAGGGTATTCCGCTTTCTTTTTCTGAATAATGCTTTTAATCATCCTTATCATATCTCTGTCTGCCTCATTGCCTGTTAGTTTCACCTTTTTCAGTACCGCTTTAAGCTGGGTAATCGACATCTTAGTCAATCTGTTGAAAATTTTTACAGTCTCATGATTAACGCTATTATTTTCTACATTTTCCATGGTAGGTTACGCCTCCTAATCGCTCAGTTTGTTTCACCAGTTCCGAAAAGCATCCTATAGCCCTGTTTAAATCCCCCAAATTTGCGTTATACACGTCTTTTCCATACTCCTGGGTAAATGAGGCGTCCTCACAATAATAATCGCCCAGGCGCTTTATACCAGCCCATAGCGTGTGTTTATCAGCTATGAGCTTGGCGCGGTTCATCTTACTATCTCAACCATGAATTTTAGGATATGCCCCTTTTCGTTTCTAATGCGGTCTATCTTTAATAAGCCCTTGTCTTCCAGGTAGCCCACTATTCTGTTAGTTTTTTCAACACCCATAAAGAAATGTGCCTGTAAATGCTCTTTTAAGTTCTTTAGCTCAGGCGGTACTTGTATTGAAAGCAGGTAGGTATAAACCCCAAGGCTTTGAATATCCTTTATGGATTGCGCGATTTCTGTTCTGATTGTTGTATGGCTCATGATTAATCCCTATAGTTTTCCGGTTCCCACTTTTTACGAATTGGGGTAACTGGGTCTTGCGGGGGAGGCATATTTTCATGGATATTTATCACTTTGTTCAAACCTTCAACAAAGGTTAATAACCTGACACGTTCGTATCTTTCTTCATAAGAAAGATACGCGGCAGCCACTTCACCGGTACCCATAAGCTTTCTTTGCTTGTCGGTAACTTTTTTATTAAATTCGGTAAGGCATATTTTAGCCTTTTGCATAACCGTCATTTTGTCATCAGCGTTAAACCAGTCCATTTAGCACCCCATTTTAGATTGTCGTTCATTAAGTATCCAATTGTAAAATTCTGAGTTTATATCTAACAATTTTACATATGTCCCCCTTGCTATGTGATGGTTCTTGAATTTATCGAGTGTGTTTTGGGGACTTAGCTTCCTTTGGAAACATAGATCGGCAGCTTTTTTGTCTGGAATAAAATCCTCAAAAGTAGTGAGAGCGCTCTCTCTCTTATTTGTGTTTACTATATGTGTTTTATTATTTGGTATAGGTCTCCCGATTTCGGGAGATTGATTTCCCGATTTAGAGATTTCCATCTCCCGATTTCGGGATATGTCTATATTCAATAACTTACATGCGTTTTCAGTGAGAGAATACCAGCAAGTCCTATCATATTTTGATTTATTGTAGTTGCCGCGGATTATTAAATTTAGGGCGAAACATTTGTTTATTAATCGCTCAATTTGTTTCGAACTCCAGTAAGGGAAGTGATTGGAAAAAGAGCTTATTTTGTTATAAGTCCAGTATCTGCCATCATGATAGTTGATATCTTCGTTTTTATTATATACCACCCAGTAAGCAATGTTTTTGAGAAAGATAGCCACTTCCACGCCATAGAGTTTTGCGATGTTTACGTCAAATGAATGTTGCATGCTCATAAAAATATCCTTTTAAAATGAGTAAGGGATTTGCCATTGACATTCTTTGCCAATGGGATAAAATTCGCTTACTCGTAAATTGTAAAAAGAGCCTAAGGACATGATGTTTTTAGGCTCTAGCCTTTTAAAACCAAGCCCGAGACCTCAAATCTCGGGTTTTTTTGTGGCCTATTTTCCCTAGCCTTCGCCGACTTTCACGGCAATAAATAGCTATGCTAATATCTAAGTATCGTCGGCCAAAACCGCGGCGCTTATTGCGCCTGAATCGGTTGCCCTTGCGGGTACTAGAACGGCCTACAATAAACGCCTTAATAGCTTAGGCATAAATAACACATAGGTTACCTATGCCAACTGGCGATCAACCCAGCATTCGCTGTTTGGTGGTCACTCATCCGGCTTTTACTACCCACTTACCGCGTTAATAGCAATGTTTGCGCCTCAAACAGGTTGTGAGTGACCAAAATCTTAAAGTGTTACATTAACTTTTTATGATGCCAGCCTTTAATAATTCTATATAGACCGCCATTTTCATCCTATCCTCAAACTTTACGCCGTCATCGGTAGGAAAACCAAAGTTATCATAAAGCTTTTGAAAAATCTCTGGATAGAAGTTCCTTAGCTCCTTACATAGAGCATGGACGCTAGATGCTATGAATGGAGGGTAAGGGTCTTTTTTACCTTGGTTTGGACAACAGAATTCAACGGAAAACGCTGGGTCTATCATAAAATTTCCTTATTTTTAGATGAAAGTGAAGTGATTAGAAATCATATTTTTAAGACGGTCTGGATTATCATCTACATATTCCATAGTCATCGAGGGATTTGAATGCCCCATAAGCGTTTGCACAGCTTTTAAATCAGCGCCGCCCTGGATTAACTTGGTGGCGAACAGCCTGCGGCCAGAATGGGAGGAAGCGCCTTCAATACCCGCCATTTGGTAAATCTGCTCAAAACGCTTTTGCATTGATCTATTAGTAAAGCCCCCGCCATGCTGAGTAATAAATAAGGGAGAATCAGGTGCCATATTGTGAGGGGCTTTAGATTTTCTAATGTTGAAGTATTCGCGGAGAGCATCATACATTCGCTTAGCAGAAGATTCGTCTGGAAGATAAGCTGTGCGAGGCACATCACCTTTTGTACGCGAAATGTTTATAACCTGCTTAATAGAACCATCAGGCGCGAATACCTGATTAAGCTTCAAAGAGGCTATTTCTAATACTCTAAGACCTAGGCCATAGCTAAAGAAGATAAGCAGTTTGTCACGGGTAGCGTTTTTGGTTGAAGCGACGATTTTGAATAGGCGCTTCATTTCTTCGGCATCTGGAACCTTAGCTTTTTTTGCCATGTTTTGTCTCCACCTCGTAAATCAGTTTTAATATAGGATAGGCAACCTGGGGCACTATGGCGTTTCCGATAGCCTTAATTCTGTCCATCCCATAGGGTATCCCATATTTATTCCATCTTACATCTGTTTCGCTGTGGACACGCCACGAGCCGTTACCTGGCATAAAAACACCTCTATATGTAATTATGTAACCTTGTATCATTTTTTACGGATTGTGGCAAGTTTTGCGGTGGTGTGACATTTTTTGTCACATACCATTTTCTTTGATAAGCCCTATTAATCCTACACCGTAGGCATAAGGTAAGGAATACGGCTAGTGAAAGATTAAAGAAATAAGTGATAAAACCCCAAGGATGATCCCCAGTACAAAAAATACGCCCTTTATACGCGGTTCCCGCTCACAACATGCTGCTATCAAAATTAACGACATAATTAACTGGTCAAATTGAAATGTTTTCATTACCGTCACCCCATGACTATATTAATGTACATTATCATCGCCGCGCTTCTTTTCTTTTTCGCGCTTTAAATAATGCTCGAAAATTTCTACCGCTTCATCGTGGAACATTTTTATATGGTTTTTATCAATATATCTTTTATTTCATATGGCTTCATGCTGCCCTCTTTTTTATATCTGCGAAATTCCAAATATAGATTCGATTGTTGCATTGGTTCTTAGCGCGGCTTACGATAAATGGGCTGTAAAATTCTTCATGGGGGAATTGCAGCAATGGCTTATCGCCGTGGATGTCTTTATTCCCAATTAATATGTATGTTTCAACTTGTCTTAGAATATCCCATTCTTTAACGCCAAAAGGATTACTGCCAAAGGTTGATGGAACAGGAGCCCAGGTTGTAAGCCAACTACCAATGACCACTTGCGGTCTTAATGTTTCTACCGCCTCGCAAGCCTCAAGCTTAAGAACATCCTCTGGATATTTTATCGTCGGCTGATTTGCTAATTGGTAATGAAGGTTTATAACGGGGTCACTTTGGATTTTAGAATCTGTCATTAGTATATTTAGATAATGCCCCAAGTCACCGCTACCAGCGCCTATTTCGATAGCTTTCCTGCCGTTTATAACTGAATTAAGGTGGGTTATAAGCTCTTTGGTAGGGATGCCATAACGAGCATTGAAATGGCAAAAAGCCCTAAAATCATCCCAGATAAACTGCTCATAATCTTTGTATGATAAAAGCTTAATCTTGCCACTAGGAAGTAATAATTCTGGAGTTAAATCAATCCGCCCTTCTGTGGGGATATATCGTACTTCTAATGCTGGTCGGCTCTTCATTGTAGCACCTCTACTTTAGGGGATGTGGAGTATAGTGTAGAATCATGGGCGGAGCAGTGAGTAAAAAGCAATGTATAAACCAATGCGAGCAAAAGAACTATCATGCAAATGCTAGCCGTTATTTTTAGAAGCAAAAAGCAAACTCTTAACGTTCTCACCAAAGTTTCTTCAAACATTTTTTAATCTCCTTATCGTCCAATATAAATAATACTGAATTCACCCAAAGCAATGCCAGCAAAGAAACGCAAATTATTATTTTAGATAAGGACATTTCATCGCTTGATATTATAATGGGGAAAACAACCCCTGTTAAAACCAATAGCGAAACCGTGATAAAAGCTACCTTAAAAATTAATTTACGCATAGTCGTCTCACTTGAGATTAACAAAAGGAATGGCGTTGCTTGTCATCTGTGGCAATATTCCGTTCCAGCGAAGTATCGCCTGGTATTGCACAAATTCAGGGGTGAGGCTTTCAGCAAGTATTTTGTTTGCTTTGGCCTGCGATTCTGCGTTTATAAGTATTTGTTTCCCGCGAGCCTCTGCCTCAACAATCGTTTTCTGAGCCTCGGCGCGAGCTGTGGCAACTTCGTTTTCGACCTTCATGGCATTTTGTGAAGCTTGAATCTTTGAATTAATCGATCCTATTACGCTGTCTGGAAGTTTAAAAGATCCCACGAGGTAAATTTTCTCAACATTGATGCCATTTTCAAAGGCTTCTTTTCTAACTATTTCATTAACCTTTCGGGTGAATAATTCTTTCTGAGCGCCATAGATTTGTTCAACCGTCATCGTTGAACTAACTTCATTCATGGCATCGCGCACCATGTTATGTAAGAAGGTGTTTGTGATCTCATCGATTCCAAGACGGTACTTAGTGAATACTTTAACGACATTGTCAGGGCTAATACTATAAGTGATACCAGCATCAGTGTTAATAGATAAGCCTTCTGAAGTTTGCATGGTGATAGATTGCTCATCTTTCCAGCTATAATTTTGCAAAAAAGTTGGGAAAAGATATAACTCGCTATTCCAACCAAGATAATACCGACCAACGCCCACGGATTGCTCTGCAACACCCTTGTCGCTCCCGTACAAGTTCACTATCACACCCCGATATCCTGCGGGGACTTTACTGCAAGCTTGCAATGATAATGCACCAATAAGGCTTAAAGCTAGCATAATTTTGCGCATGCTAAATTTCCTTATTTAATAGTAGGTTTCCTTTACGCGACAACGGGATCTTCAAGGTTGAATATTAAGTACCCTAGCTTATGTATTTGGTAATCCACTGAAAATTGTGGGGATCGCATCATCTTTAAGTGTGGAATTATTGAAAACTGCCAATGCGGACGAACACCATTTGCTATAACAGCTTTATTGCCATTGTCTTTCTTAATAAGCACAGCTTTCCTTAAATCTTCTGGGAAATGATATAGGGCTATTCTATCTTTAATAGACCATTTTAACTGCTTAAGAACATCATCTCCTATCCTTATTGCGATACGCATACACCGTTTTTTATCTTGATTATAAATTCCATAAGATATGACCAACTCCTCCGGATGCATTATACGCATCGTTCCTCTTATCGAGGCGGAGATCAGATTTGCGAAATTTATTTCATAACTTATTACATTAACTTTTGCCATTTTAAGTCCTTATTTTTAGAGTGAGTGTTATTTTCCGTGGTAAAGTTCATTGTAGCGTTTGATAGATAATTCTAAAGATTGCAGAGCATTATTTGCATCTTTGGGCTTATCACGCTTAAGTGCGTAGGCCAATTCATATGCAGAATCTTGAATGGTTTTTAAAACAGCTTCTCTGCTAGCCTTCCACTCTTCCGCTATCAATTCTTTTTCAGTGAGTATTGCGCCCTTGGCAATTCCTTATAATAAGTGGAAAATCTTTAAGAATGCGGGAATGATAAAACCGGCAATAATTATTCTCATTATCCATTTAAATTGAGAATATATCTTCGCATTAAGCGCAAGAAAATAAGCATCAAGTTTTGTGTCTAATTTCCCGATGCTGTTTTCAACTATTACAAGCGATTCTTTCATCGTTATAAGAGATTCCTCTGCTTTGGATAATCGTTTTTCATGGTCGTTAATCATTTTTTCAGAGCGAGCAGCGTTCATGAAGCCTCCTTTAATAGCCTATGGCTATCAACCCATTTTTCAAATTCAGTAGCATCGATCAAAACTCGTTTGTTCAGCTTGATAATACACTGCCTAAAATTGTGTTTATCGGCGTTTAAAATAAGCGCCCGAACAGCCCCTTTCGTGAATGCTGGGTATTTTTTATTCATATCTTTAACTGCGATGTATTCTTTGGCCATTTTTTATCCTCCTTTTTCTCAATCAAATCATATTGTTGGTTATTTTGTCAATGAGCATAGATTACACTAGCTTTAATTTACTAGCAAGTATTGACAAGTGCTAGCATTAGCGCTAGAGTACCCAGACATTAACCAGCTAAGGTACTCTAAAAATGCTTAAACTCATACATTCCAATTGCGGCGGCACCATTAAGCCAGTTCCAGCCAATGACGAAGTCTACTGCTCTCACTGTTGCGAGTGGATTCACGATATAATGGAAATCAGCGACAATGACGTTGCTGATAAGTCGAACGGTTAAGGATGACTGCCATGACTATTAAATCACTCAATACCTATATTGACGCTTGTATCCTCGATGAATATGCCGCTAAAAGTTTCAACGAAGGCTATTCATTAGATGTGGATTCCCTACCTGAGCATGAAGTCACAAACTTCCTTGATCGATTAATGCAAGAAGACACCGGCATCCGCGAGCTTGTCATGCTTAAGATGCAGGAAATGATTGATGCGCGTTTGCCTGAATATGAATCGCAAGATCGCTTTGACCGTGGGCAACGCATGATGCGCTTATCGAATGGCGATCAAACTGTACGGGGTGCGCTATGAGGGATTTTATCACTCCTAAGGAACGGCTATCAATGCCGTTTCCCCGATGGATTCAAAGCGATGTCATATCGGCGGCAATCCTGTTTCTAATGTTCGTAGCAGTATTTTTATCCGTTTAACTAACCTGGGAGTTAATATCATGTCGTTATCACAACAAGTTCAAGCAACACCAAGTTTAGGGATGTCAGAAATTTTACAAAAGTTGATTTTAGAAAATAATCTGGCTGGCCTTTCTGGCGAACAAAAAGTTTCTTATATTACAAATATGTGTGAGAGTTTAGGATTAAATCCGACAACTCAGCCAATCAAATTATTGAAGTTTCAAGGAAAGGAAATCCCATATTTCACGAAAGATGCCACTGAGCAACTTAGAAATATTCACAATGTCTCGATTATTGGCATTGACAGCAAAATCATAAACGATCTTTATATAGCAACGTCAAACGCCCAAATGCCGAATGGCCGCACTGATTCATCGACTGGTGTGATTTCTATAAAAGGGTTGAGCGGAGAGAATCTGTGCAATGCCATGCTTAAAGCGGAAACCAAAGCTAAACGGCGCGTGACGCTTTCTATATGCGGGCTTGGATTTTTAGACGAATCAGAAGTTGAATCCATGAAGCAAGCGGAAAAAGAAAATGTGTTTCCTCACCCAACAAAGGGGCGAATCGTAAACCATACCGCATATCAAGATCGCCATCAGAAAATGATTGATCAGGAAAAAGAAATGGTTAGTGATAAATCAGAATACGCTTATGCCAACGAACCTAGTATTGTTTTTCACGATCTATTAGAAGACATACAAGAATCAGCAGACATGGATCAACTTAAGAAAACTTTTGTCGAGGTGAATAAAATAAACTTCAAGTCAAATCCTGACCTTCTTAAACAGCTTATCGAGGCCAAAGACAAGCGCAAGGCTGAATTGATGGAATTAAGTGCCGTGTTTCCAGAGATAGCAGATGTATTCCCTGAAAAACTTAGCGATATTCAAGACGAAACTGGAAAATTAACGGAGTAGACCATGAGTACATTAAGACTTTACGAAATAAGACTTTACGAAATAAGTGAACAGTACAAATTCTTGCTAGATGAACTTTGCGACGAAGAAACAGGGGTTGTCGATCAGGCAATCCTTGCAAAGCTAAATGCGCTTAAAGAACCGCTTGAGAATAAATGCATCAATGTGGTGCGCGTTTTCAAGGCGCTGACTGCAGAGTGCGATGCTATTGAGAAGGAACGCAAGGCAATGATGGCGCGGGAAAAGGCGTTGACTAGGAAAGTCGAATTTCTCAAAAGCTATCTGCTAGAGAATATGGAATTGTGCCAGGTTAACGAGATTAAATGCTCGCAATTCGTCATCAAGCTGCAAAAGAACGCCGAGAAAACGGATATATTCAACGAAGCTGAAATACCGGACGAATACAAGAAGGTGTCTGTTGACTATGACCGCACGATGATTAAGAATCATATCAAAATGGGCGTTGTGGTTCCTGGCGCAAGATTAATTCAAGGTAATAGTGTTAGGATTAAATGATTAATGGCCGATGATACTTTCTGTAGAGCCTCTTGGCGTCTGGATATGGAAGGGAAAGTAGGCCGCCAAATACCGGCTCGAAACAGCATCAGGAAGATGTGATAGGGAGTCATAAACACTGCGCCTGCCAGTGGGTATAAGCAGGCATGAATCATGGCAATAGCGGATGGACAGCGACATCTAATCGTAAGAAAACATCGGCGAAAGGCGACGGGTTTTCATAACAGGTGCGATTCCTGTCTATTGCCACCATTTGCAAACTGTAGTAAAAGGGATTCGGGGAACAGGCGAATATCCTAGCTGGTTATTCAAGTCTTCCGATGCCTGTTTCCCTTTTTTATTAAATGTATTCAGTGATGATAACAACCCCAGCAGAGCCAGCTCCACCAGCAGAACTTCCCGAGTTAAAAACAGTACCGCCAGCCCCACCAGATCCATAATTTGTTGCTGCGCCGCCAGTTCCTCTTGAAACATTTACCAAACCGCCGCCACCCCACAAACTACTAGCGCCAGCCCCACTGATCAAATCATTAGCTTCCAATGCAGCAGAAGATGAAGACCCTCCATTTTGTCCAGTTGCCCCAGTTGGCGTGAAATCTCCAGTTCCCGCTATGCCACCAGCCCCACCAGGTACCACATTTCCAGATCCAGAGGGTTGACCAGACCCGCCGGTGCCACCCTTACCCACGCAAAGTACTCCAACACTGGTATCACCGCCATTCCCACCAGCATTGTTTCCGGCAGTTCCAGCGCTTCCAGCAGCACCAACGGTGACAGTTTGGGAGACACCTATAGAAGCAGCCGAAGAAGCCTTTCTGGAATAACTTCCTGCACCACCACCTCCGCCAGCGCTAGCTATAGAAACTGCAGATGCAGTGCCTCCACCACCACCACCGCCGCCAAGACATTCGATGATACAATATTTCATATTAGCAGTTGGTGTATACGTTCCATTAGTAGTAAATTTTTGAATATTGATGGTAGTAAAACCGGATGATCCAGTAGCCCATTGAGGATTTGCAGCAGCACCCTGTGTTTGCAAGAATTGCCCGCTAGTGCCAGGGGCTAACACTGTCCACACTGTAGAATTTCTATAAAGTATATCGCCCTGCGCAGAGCCTAAAGCTGCATCAATCACAGATGTTAATGTTGCCGATGAAAAGTTTGTTCCGTTAGATGTGATGACGTTTCCGGATGTTCCAGCGGTTGCCGGATAAGTAGCCGTTGACCATGAAGGGGCTGACGATGTGCCAGACATTAGAATTTGATTAGCGGTCGCGGTTCCTGCCAAAATAGCCATGGCGCTTGCAGTACTATATACGATACCGCCATTAGATGCGGTCAATGATGCGGAAGTTCCACCATTTGCTAGGATAAGCGTTCCCGTCATGGTTAGCGAAGGAGTGCTTGCATTAAATGTTAATCCAGTAGTTCCACCACTAATGGTTACAGCATTGCCAGAAAAAGGCGTTCCAGTGTTGCCGGTAAATGTGACAGAGCTTGCCGCTGGAGCCGCCCACGATGGTGTGCCGCTCGTCGTTGCCGTCAATATTTGGCCGGTGGTTCCATTTGCAAGCCATGAAGGAACGCCAGACGAAGAAGATATTAAAACTCCAAAGTTACCGGCTGTAATCCCCGTGATAACATTATTTGCGGATGAAAATAAAATCTCGTTAATATTGGTGGTCGCTGGAAACGTGGTAGTTGACCATGCGGGCGTACTAGCGGCACCAGACAATAAAAGTTGTCTCGCCGTACCTGTTCCAGCAAGGATCGCTAGAGATGTTGAGGTGCTATAGACAATCCCACCATTAGAAGCTACCAGGCTCGCGGCTGTTCCACCAAGCGTCAATGGTAATTGACTAACCCATGTGGGAACGCCAAAGCCACTTGTAATAAGCACACTGCTAGCAATAGTGTTAATGGGATGTACTTCCGCCGTAGCCGCTGGATAGTAGGCAAGCGCATTAACGGTTCCGACATCTACGGTTCCGGATGCAGCATTTGCTTGCCATGTGGGTAAAGCACCAGCGCCATTTGAAGTTAATATTTGCCCAGCAGTACCAAGCCCCGAAACATTTTGCAGGTTGCCTGTTGATGTCGTGCCGCCGCAAATAACAGAATAAGCGGTAAACGTGGCGTTACCAGTTCCACCAAAGGGAACAGTAACAGGCGTTCCGTTCCAAACGCCTGTGCCTATAGTGCCTAACTGTGTAATATTCGCTTGGACTGCGGTTGGTAATGTATGCGTCAATGCTGGTACGCTACTGCCATTAGTTGCCAGGATCGCATTTGCTAGGTTTGATAATGGCGAAAGAGTATTTCCATTGGCGGCGTAATAGGGGAGATTATTTTGCAAACCTGGGTTAACAGTTCCAGTTCCTACTTGACCAAAAATAACTATCGTATCAAAATTAGTATCTACAAATTCATAAAACGCATTTCCATCCGAAGATGCTACCAGAATCATGTCGGTTATAAACCAAGCCCATACGCCGCCATTCAAATTGTTAATAGCGGTTTGATTATTTTTTATATAATCCGTCATGCTGACAGTTGCTAGCGTATCAGACACCTGCATCCTGACGATGGATATAGTGTTATTCGTATCACGTTGAATCGATATAATGGACATTCCATGTCCTCCCCCATAGTTATCTAACTCGTAAAGCTTGAATTTGTCCGCAGGCAAGAGCGCTACCTGTCATAAAAGCAGCCTGGCAATTCAGGTAAATATTTGTAGATACGCCAACATTGATATTAAAAGTCGGGCAAGTTACACCATAATTTCCACCGCCCGATGCAATTCCTGATGGAGCATTATTGTTTAATTCTGTGCGCGTAGATGGATCGCCAAAAGATCCGGATACTGTGCTAGTGCCTGCAAGCCAACTTACTGCGTTTCCTGTAAAGTTAACGAATGCGTTGGAATCAACGCTCCATTGACCAGCGGTTAATGTTATGAAAGTAATATCAGCAGGAACGCCAGTAGTTAAAGAAATAGAGCTTCCAAATAGAACTTGAGAGCTTATGACTTCGCCAACTATCCCAGCAGAGGCAGCGCTACCATTAACAATTCCTTGTGTGGCGACGGTATTTGGAATTGTGTTTGTTCCAGCAACAGCAGTGCCGCTTGATGCGTAATAAGCTATTTGTCCAGCCCCGCCCAAACCAACCGTTCCAGATCCACCAGCCGCCAATTGAACCCATGCTGCACCATTCCAGAATTCATACTGGCTAAGATCAGTATTGTAGCCAAGCGTACCAGTTACAGGTGTTACTGGACGGCCAGCCGTAGTCCAACTATTGATGTCTGGCATTTGCCAATTGGTGCCGCCTGACAATGATGTGACACCGACCCTATAATTCGCATTGGCTAAACTGCCCGCTGCAAATTCTGAAAATTTAACTGTGTTTAATGGCATAAATAACCCTCCATGGTTATTTAAAACTTAACTTTTAACTTCCTGTCGTATCCTCAAGCAACGTCAACTGTGCGCTGAATCTAGGCGTGCCAGCTATTGCAAGAAAGCTTAGAGTAGAGCCGCCAATTACAACACGGCATTCTTCAAGAGGCATTAGCTCTTGGTAAGCATTAGTTGTTGCAACGCCGGATGATGGATCTGTCGCCGTAGCGTTATAGTTCACCCAAATTTCTGCCGTTGAACTGCGCACGAATTTCACCTTAAATGTTTGTGTGGAAACTCCAGGAACCGTGAACAATAATGGGGTGCTGTTTACCAGCAAGGCATTAAAGTTGTAATTGCTGAATGGATAAGCTTCGTGGAAGCTGTGGGTGCATCTCGTACAGGGTATCGCATTTGCCATTTGAAACCTCCTTGTTAAAAGTTATCTTACCCGCCTAGCATAAATTCCACCGCAAGCCGTTGCAGTAGAAGTTGAGAATGTTGCCTGGGCGCTTAGGTAAAGAGTTGTTGTAATCGCTAAACTAAATCTGGCCTGCGGGATAGTTTGCGTATAATTCCCGCCGCCTGTTGCAATTCCACCATTATTATTAGTTTCAGATCGAATTAATGGGTCGGGTAAACTTGCCGAAGTAGTGCTTATCCAACCTATAGAACTTGTCGCAGATCCGCCAAAATTAATAAACACGTTGCCCCAAACATCATAATCGCCAGCTATGAGTGAAAGCGTTGTGACGTTTGCCGATGTTGTGCTAGATAATGAAATAGCGGATGCGAATGGAACTGTGCTTGATTTGAATTCGCCAACATTACCAGCGGGAGCATTATCATTGGTAGTCGTTCCAGCAATATCACCCAATTGGCCGCCGCTAATAGCCGCACCATCTTCTGGGAAGAAAGCTAGTTGTCCTTCTAACCCTGGGTTAATAACCGGCGTTGGCACATAATCTTCGACTAGCCATATAAGCGGAGCTGCCTGCGTATTTCCTTGCCTAAACTCAATGCGATAGACTTCTCCAGGGTCAAAGTACAAATTCTGCGGAAGGCCAGAACTTGCGTTAAATTCGATGGGGTTATTCCAAGGCGATGAGCCATTGGGATCTTGATAAACTGCCTGTGGAATATATGGCAGCGTATTTGTTAGAAAAAATGCGAAATAGGTATCGTCAAAAGGCGAACCTGTTAAGTTGTCGAAAAACCATATCGGATTTGCTGAACGTGTAAATGCCATTTTAGCCTCCTTGCTTTTTATCCTCTAACGTATAGGCAGGCGCTATTGTTTTCCCTAACAATAACGACAACATAGGTTTTTGATCCTTTTTAGGCATTAATTTAATCTTGCCCACATCATTCAGCCATTTATCGCTGTAGAGATATTTAAGGGCTTTTATATGCTTTTCGCCGCCCCGTAGGTTATTATACATCTGAATTATAGCTTGCACACTCTCCCTAGGCATACTCATGCTAGTCTTTGCCTGACCAGCAGCCGTTCGGGGAGTTTCAAGATTAACAAGGTGTTCCCAGGCTAATTTCATGTCATTAAATTGTTGCAATGCCTGGGGATTATGCTCCAAGGCAACCTGGAACTGCTTGAACCGAGTATCATTTGAAAGCACTCTATCGAAAAACGATCTTCCCGTTATGCCGTTGTTCTTGCCCTGCGTCATTAAGCGATCTAGTTCATTTTTGACGATGCTATCCCACGCGCCTGGATTTTCTTGTTGTACGTGGTCTTTAATTTTTCTTAAAACATTAATATCTGTTTGGGATGGATCAAAGATATTTTTAGATACGTTTTTCAATCCAACATCTTTCATTCTAGCAATTTGTCCTATCTGGCTATTTTCTGCTTCCTCGATAGGTTTAGATAATTTGGTAAAAACTCCCCTGGCCTTTTTATAGTCAGGGCTAAACCCATCCATTTTCTTGAGCAATTTATTTTTAGAGGCAGTGAATACCCGAACTGCGTCATCATCTCCAAAGTTTTCAGCTTGGGCTATTTTTGCATCGAGGTTTCTTTTTGCATAATCAAGCGTCTTAATACTGTTCTTTGGAACACCTAATAATTCACCTTCAACTTGATATTTCGGATCTGTCATTGCCTCATGTATCGCATTTCTAATATTTGCATCTGAACTCTCTAAACTGGCAATATGCGTTGGCGCAACCATTTTTTCATCAGCTATTTTATAGTATGGGTCGGCAGCCTCTTGCCTTGCATCTTCCATTTTCTTAATAGAATCTTGAGCCGCCTTTCTAACATCAAAAGATGCTATTTTTGTTGAAGGGGTTATCGTTTGACCTAGCTTTTCAATAGCAGCCTTTTGCTCTGAAATCCTTTGTTGCCCAATCTTAACGCGCACTGGCGCTGCCTCACCAGCTTTTCCAATGCCTGCCTCAAGTCCTGTAACATCCGGCCTAGCCGTTGCCTCTCCTGGTGTTAATGGCGTTCCTAATCTTTGTCCGGCTTCCGCCCTAGTCATCGCTTCTTCTGGTGATATTCGTGACATTATTTCGTCAGAAGGATTTCCAACGATTCCGGCTTTCTTCAATAGTTTATGGCCTAGTGTTGCCCCCAAAGAACCTTCGATTGCACCACTTTCGCCGTTTGCAGCATATCCAACGCCGCCACCGAATAATGCTTTTGCAGCAGTAGTCACTAAGGGATTCCGACTTTTTAACATTTTCCCTAATAGATTAAATCCTGCACTGGAGCCGCCGCCTACACCAGCGCCCTTAAGAGGATCATCAGGCGATTGCGTTGCCCCATAAGCTGTACCCGCCGCAGTATCCGCGAGTAATCCCATGGGGCCAGCAGCCAATAATGGTGCATACTGGCCTGCGCCATGTGCCAATCTATCGACTATGTTCGCATCTTTTGGTAGCTCAAAATCTGGTTTTGGGAAAACCTTCATACTTTCAGGGATATATTTTCGCACCGGCGCGGCGATTTCGCCGATGTTTTCCGCGCCTTGCCCCATTCCCATTAAACCAGCTTTGACAATATGCTCAGGTTTGACTATTGATTCGTAAATATCTTTAGATCCTTTCGCCAAATTTCCTAGTATAGACATTATTCCATCATCCGAATTTTTCGGCGCACCGACCTTGGTTCCCAAAGCCTTAGCCATCATTTCCGGCGTTGCTTCATCTGGAAAACGATGTATTTTTCCATCTTTATCTTTGACTAAGTGAGCCATAATCAACCCTCAACCAGATAGCCATTTTCATCTATAACCCAATTTTTATCAGCCACTTGTCCTTGCGCTGGATCTTCATTCCCTAATCCATTGCTATTAGCCTCAGCCGCCATCCGACCTCTTTCGATCACATCATCATAAAGTTCTTCCAGCCTTTTTTTATAGGCTGCCTGTGACTCAGCTCTACCTCTATGTGCTTGTTTTTTTACTAGCTCCATACTCTCGTGAATTTTAGGAAGGGTTTGGACAGCCATTAAATGATCGGTTAACGCAGCAGCCCTAGACTCATATACCTTTTGTCCATTGGGATCTAAATATTGCCCAAATAACTGATTCGGCATTTTAGGAATATCGGCTATCAGGCGTTTAATCATAGGAGCTACTATCCTTGACGACTGGATAACTTTTTGATTTGCAGTGATATTGGATTTTGTCAATCCACCTGGGTTGATGCCGTTTTTGCGCCTGTCCTCCACTAACGCTCTGACATTTTCAATTTGCGCTTTCAATAAATCCGTTCTTAAAGGCATATTAGAAACATTTGATCGTGCTTGTGCAGCTTGCGCTTGCTTCAATTGAATATCATACGGCAGCATTTTGTTTTGACGCGTAAGTTCACCTTCTTTATATTTTGCCTCCGCTTCTGCTTGCCTTTCTTGCGCGCCCTTGTGCATTTCTTCCATAAAAGTCTGCATCGGCGCTTTTCGAGACTCTATAAAATTAATTAAACTACCGTAGTCCATAATCAGTCCTTATGAGAAAAAGTTGCTCCAGCCACCTTTGCCTTTATCGAATAAATTCGGGTTTTTCTGGTAAGCATTTAGCAACATGCTTCCGCCGCCGATAAGGTTATTCATTGGTTGTTCAGCGCCTTGATAGCGGAACGCTGCATTAACAAGTCCATTGCCTACCGCTTGCTCACCCAAATGTTGCGCAGACTCTGCACCAGTTTTATATAAACCGCCGCTTAACCCAATGCCTTGCATGTATTTATTCATCAAGTCATCCATATATTGTTGTCTTTGGCTTGCAACAATATTTCCCGCTCCTTGCTGGATATTACCAATAGCGGCACTGCTACCGTTCAAACCCATAGCACTTGCCGCATCCATGCCAGCCGATTGGTTTGACGCCAGCAATTGTTTAGCCCATGGCGAATCCTGATATCTTGATGCCCATGAGTTTTGCAGTACCTCGGGATTTAGCAAATCTATCCCCGCCTGGTTTAAGCGATCATACTGATTCATGCCATGCTCAACGAATGGCCTTTGGAAATCCTGCGCTTGATTCCACCCTTTCTCGGATTGTTCTTGAGCTTTTTCGCCAGGGCTTCCACCGAATAAGCTACTAAGTGCGCCTAAGCCGCCACCTATAACCGTTCCCCACCCAGGCGAAATTGCTGTTCCAGCCATAGCGCCGCTTGCTGTGTTACCGAATAAATTTCCCCAATCCATATTAAACTCCTGTCTCTGGCTGTACCGTGAATACTTGATAATTTATGACGGCTGACGCACCAGGGTCACCGCTAAATGTCACCGTGAAACTTCCATTCCCTGGCGTAACATTAGTGATCGTCACTGGATTGCTTGAGCTAATCAAAGTCACGTTTACAAAGTTAGTGGATAACATTCCTGGAACAGTTACGGTTAAAGGCCCCGCACCGGCACCTCCAACATCCGTTTGCCCAACTGCTACCAATTGCGTGATGGCTTGGTTCAGTATTAAGAAATTTGTGTTAATAATATCAGTCGTCGTAGTAAGCCAACGCTTCATGTCAGGGCCGAAGTTCGTTTGCTCCTCAATGGGAGTATCGACTATGTTTAAATTAATTAGCGCCACCGCTTATCCTCCTGACATTCATAACGCCGCCCAATACCGTAATTGGTGACGTATCTACGCAAATAAGTTTATAAACCCTGTTTCGAGATGTCCCCAATTGATACCAGCGCATACGCCAACGGTATTGGCCTTCTTGGGAAAACTCCCTTACATCGGCAGAATTAAATGAAATTCCGCCATCATCAGAAAAATACAATTCAACATGAGGATTAAAGATAGCATTGTAAGTATTATCCAGCAGCGATGGTTCATTTTGCGATCCATCCGTAATCATAAAAACTGGCTGTCCATCGGCACCTGGCATTTCATCTATCATATATTGCGGTTGTCCATTGACGGCAGCTTCATCAATAATGAAGCGCACACCTTGGAATGGCGCATCAGAATAGTTGATATTGCTATCACCAAAGACAAAATCGATTTCGACATATTCTGTTTCAAATTCGCAATAATCAGGTTGCGATATAATTGGCGTTATCCGCTGATAGCGCATAGGAAAGGCAAGATAAGAGTCTGCCAGTTGAGGGTTTTCTTGAGCAGGATTTCTTTCTTCGTTAACGTAAAATGCACCTGACATTTCATAGACAGTGCTTTCACCAATGACTGTTACCAAATGCTTAAAATTAAAAAAGACATGATATTGAATGCGGTTTCGTTCGCCATTATTTTCAATGCACCTATGCCATGAGTTGTCATCAAAGCATATCTCTATTGACGCAGCGCTCAGGAATTCATCCAAAATCCCTTCGTTATCGTAGGTTCCCCCTGACATTCTATAAAAAATGGTATCTTCATATTGGTATAAGAACCCATTTGAGTTAGGTAACAGCATTGGATTATTTGCGCCGAACGTATTGTTATACCTTTGCAAAAGAACATCGATTGCCTTTGAGCTAATGACAACCGGTTGATCGCCCCTAGTGTGCATGAATTGAAGCAAGCCATCGCTATTTCTAGCAAGCCACACCATGCGGCCAAAATTTATATCGAGCGATGTTGGGTTTGCTATCCCAAAGTTGAAATCGTATGTGGCATTTTTGCTAAATGGGAAATAAACACCTGTTCCAGTAAATACGGCAGCTTTGTTTTGCCAATTGCCAGTCGTAAAGTCGCAGAATATATAGAGAGTATTGTTTAAAACGCCCATTTGCCCTATAACGCCGAGTTCGTTAGCGAATACAGCAGCGCCAGCCGTTCCTAATGCTGCATTGTAGCCAATACTAAAACAATGCGCTGGGTCAAAAGTTCCATCTGGGTTAAGCAAGTTTACGACTGACAAGAAAAACTGGGATGACCCAGCAACGCTAACGGTAATCCTATTGCCGAATGTTGCAATAAAACCTGGTTTAGTTAATTGCCCGCTAACGACAATATTTCCTGGAGCATTGGGATCTGTGACTATAGCAAATGTTCCATTATTCTCGTTATAAATGTAAATCTTTTGGGTATCCACGAAACAAGCGAACACTATTTGGTTAATGGTAAGGTACGAAAAGTAAATGGGGCCATCAACAGTTAATAAAGGTGTCGTGGCCGTAATGTTGACTTTGTTGTAATTGGAATCAATCTGATAAATTAAATTGTTAACTACTACGTAGGCAAATTTTACAGTTTTAAATATTTGGCGCGGTTCAGCCTCGAATTGAAGCACGTTAACGCCATTTGACGTTATGTGCTTTCTACCCATGCAAGGGTACATTGATTGTTCTCTTTTACCAGCATCATTTTTGACAAGATACCAATTCGCCGTATCCTCTGGACTCCATTGACGGAATCTTTGGCGGTTATATTGGCCTGCAATGCGCAGCTCTTTAATTTCAAATTGTCCGTCTTGACTGGTAGCAC
>Ga0265336_10000250_pt1 | contig 38151 bp, 35 predicted proteins | sample 42119metaG_FD_193583 | JGI IMG/M metagenome (GOLD analysis project Ga0265336, IMG submission 193583) | Rhizosphere microbial communities from Carex aquatilis grown in University of Washington, Seatle, WA, United States - 4-21-19 metaG | ecosystem: Host-associated > Plants > Roots > Rhizosphere...
AAGTTTTGTCAACGAATCGCCGTGGCTCATCCACACGTCCGTCGACTTTGCCACGCCGGAAAAAATTCCGTTCTCCGAATCGACTATCAACCGTGCTCTTCCGAACTCCCGCTTCCCGGCCCTGTCGACTTCGCCGCCGAGCTGGAAGGCGATGAGTTGAAGCCCGTAGCATATTCCGAGCACCGGAATGCCCAGGCTGAAAATCCGTTTGTCCGAAATCGGCGCATCAACCGCGTAGACACTCGACGGCCCTCCCGAAAGAATGATCCCTCTCGGATTGAGCGCCTCAATTTTCTCGAGCGGAATGTTGTACGGATGGATTTCGCAGTACACGTGGAGCTCACGTACCCGGCGTGCAATCAATTGCGAATACTGAGCGCCGAAATCAAGAATAAGAATGGATTCTGGATGAGACAGTGGCATTGTACATTACACCGAAGTCCGTATTTTAGGTATTCGAGTGAAGCAGGGAGTGAAAAAGGCGAACACGACGTCAGCAGATGAAGGTTTGGTCACCCCCATGATTCAACTTCGCCGGCTGAAAGTGTGATCCCATCGATAAAACTGCTGTCCAGACTTGAAGTTTTACGTCCGATCCGATATTACGGCATCTTGAACTGAAATCGTAAGATCGGTTTTAGTTCTAATGTAAAGATACGGTATCTCTGCTGTTTCTGCAAGTGAATCTTGTCTGATCAATTCCGCGCGCTTTCTCGTTCTTTCTCTCGTTCCCAACGTCTCGTCACGAAGTGATCCCTTTGGGATTGGGAACGCAAAAGAGGGGGCAGTGCATCGAGACCGCCACCTTCCCAAACGGAGTTTGGGAACGAGATAACAATGGCTGCCAATCCTTATTCCATTCCCAACGTCTCGTCACGAAGTGATCCCTTTGGGATTGGGAAAGCGGAAAAGGGTGCCGGGCTTCGATACCACCACGTTCCCAAACAGAATTTGGAAACGAGATAGATATGACTGCCGATCTTCTGCATCAGTCATGACACCATTATTTAAATGATTGATTGTCGTTATCTATTTCGTTAATTTACGTCGTGAACGTCGAACAAAAAGAAACTGAGGGACGAATTGCGATCAGCAACAGGAAAGCCCGGCATGAATACGAAGTGCTGGACTCGTTCGAGGCGGGCATCGTCCTTAGAGGTTCCGAGGTCAAGTCTCTCCGGTTAGGAAACGCCAATCTCCAGGATAGTTACGCTTTCGTAAAGGCCGGCGAAGTGTGGTTGTCGGGCATGCACATCAATCCGTACGAACAGGCGAACATTCTGAATCACGACCCCGTTCGCGAACGGAAATTGCTGCTCCATAAGAAAGAAATCAGAAAATTAGTTGGCAAAACATCCGAAAAAGGATTAACTTTAATTCCGCTGAAAGTATATTTCAAGAACGGCCGGGCCAAAGTAGAGGTCGGACTGTGCAAAGGAAAACGGAGTTACGATAAGCGCGCTGCGATCGCCAAGCGGGAAACAGAACGCGAAATGCGGAGGCAGTTTTCGAACAAAGACTATTGAGCATGACGTATTTTGCTCAACTTCAGTGCGTATATTTCATCAATAAAGGGTCAGTACCAGGCATTGTTTCCCACCGTTAAGGAACAGATGGATGTTATCAAACGAGGCGTTTCGGAAATAATTCCGGAAGACGAACTCGTCCGCAAGCTTGAGAATTCCATCCGGCAGAACAAACCACTAAATATTAAGCTCGGCTGCGATCCAAGCAGGCCCGACCTTCATTTAGGCCATTCCGTGGTGCTCCGCAAGTTGAGGCAATTTCAGGACTTGGGGCATCAGGCGATTTTGATCGTCGGAGATTTTACCGGGATGATCGGCGATCCATCGGGTAGGAGCAAGACCCGGCCATCGCTTTCGATCGAAGAGACGAGGAAGAACGGACAATCCTATTTCGACCAGGCGACGAAAATACTCTCCGCGAGCAAAGTGAAAATGGTCTATAATTCCGAATGGCTCGCGCCGATGGCATTCGCCGACGTCATTCGTTTGGGGAGCAAGTATACGGTTGCGCGGATGCTGGAACGCGATGATTTTACGGTGAGATACAAAGCAGGCGAGCCGATCTCCGTCCATGAGTTTCTTTACCCGCTCGCGCAAGCCATGGATTCAGTGGCAATCGATTCCGACGTTGAACTCGGAGGGACGGACCAAAAATTCAATTTGTTGGTTGGTCGGGATATCCAGCGCGAATTCGGGAAGGAACCGCAAGTCATCCTGACTATGCCCATCCTCGTGGGCACGGACGGCGCCGACAAAATGAGCAAATCGCTTGACAATTACATCGGCATCGGCGAAACGCCAAAAGACATGTACGGCAAGACGCTCTCGATACCCGACTCACTCATTCACGATTACTTCCTCCTTGCGACGAATATTTCCGCAACCGAGCTTGCAGCGCTCAAAAAGGATCTCGACAACAAGTCTGTCAACCCGCGAGACATCAAGCGGCGCCTGGCGAGAACGCTGGTAGCAATGTATCATGATGAAGAAAGCGGCGCTGCTGCCGAACGGGAGTTCGACAGGATATTTATCAAGAAGGATGTTCCGGACGAAATAGCAGAGTTCCGATACAAGGCGGCCAGCGAGAGCGTCGGCATACTCCAATTGCTCTTGGATACGAAGATGGCGGCATCAAAGGGCGAGGCCCGCCGATTGGTAGAACAAGGGGGTGTTTCGACCGATGGAGTCAAAGTTGCCGACATCAACATTCAGGTCCAATTCCTCAAACCGATCATCCTGAAGGTCGGACCAAGACGATTCCTGAAGGTAGTTCCGCAAGGAACATAGAAATGAAGTCAACGATCAATAAAACTAATTAATCATAAAAGCGGAGATGAGATAGTGTTCGTTCCCACAAAAATGTTTTTCACTAAAGGAGTCGGCCGACATAAAGACTACCTCCAATCGTTTGAGCTTGCACTTCGAAATGCCGGCATCGAAAAATGCAATTTGGTAAGTGTGTCGAGCATCTATCCCCCGAAATGCAAACGCATACCGCCTGCGGAAGGGATAAAACTGCTCGAACCGGGAGCGGTCACCTTTGTTGTCATGGCGCGCAACGCTACGAACGAGCCGAACCGTCTCATCGCCTCATCCATCGGCGTCGCCCAGGCGGCCGATGAATCACAATACGGCTACCTCTCCGAGCATCATCCGTATGGAGAGACTGAAGAAAAGGCCGGTGAATATGCTGAAGACCTCGCCGCGACAATGCTGGCAACCACGCTTGGTTTAGAATTTGACCCGACCCTTGCATGGGATGAACGCGAGAAACATTTCAAGATGAGCGGTAAGATTCTTAAGACATTTAATATTACGCAGTCTGCGGAAGGCGATAAAGACGGTAAATGGACGACCGTGGTTTCTATTGCAGTGTTGATTCCTTGAGGTTGCTTTTTGAAACGCAGGCCCGGCGAACATGCCGGCCTGCGCATTAGAATCTGACCGTAATATTCATTAGTGCTCCCCCGTTGTTCGGGACGACAATCGCCGACACATTCTCAGATTCCTTCCTGCCGATAGCCTTGTAGACAATCGGAAGTAATTTCCCCTGGTACTTGTAGACCAAGTACGCGCTTCCCGCTCCGAGCAGCGCACCAGTGAGTACATCGGAAGGGTAATGCAATCCAAGATACATTCTCCCATACCCTACTAATCCGGCCCAGACGAAGGCGGGAATGTAGACCGCAGGCTTCGGATACCGAAGTGTCAAGAGCGTTGCCAGCGCGAAGGCGCTGGAAGCATGCCCGGACGGAAAAGAATAGGGGTCTGCAGTTTCAAGATGATTGGTATGAACATCGGTCAAAGCTTCGTACGGCCTCTCCCTCCTCACCACTTCCTTCACAGCATAACCGATCGAATATGCCAATATCTCCGAGGTACCAAGCAATATTCCCGATTCGAATTCTTCGTTTTGATTTGCAGCCAGACCGTAGACAGCCAGTGACACAGGCGCCCCAACGAAAACCGGATAGGCAGAATTATCAATCGCTTCGATGAACGACGTCTTAAACTGAGTCTGGGCGTTGTTTATGGTCCGGAAAAGATGGACGTCGATGTTTGATGGGTCGCCTTGTGCGATTAATTCGGAGGGGTGCACCCAAAACAACGAAGCCGCCATACAATAGAGTACCATGCATGTGCGGCTTTTGCCAGGGACCAAAGAAATCAAAAATAAATCAGACATCTTTCGGAATAGTTTTACAGTATTCCGTGTAATATGCCATTATTCTCTCAACATATCCAGTCGTTTGTTGCCATTGAGTGTAATACCCGTTCGTCGGACGTCCTGCTTCCCAAACGTGTTCGTGGAGGGAAGAATATTTTCTAGATAAGAGCGAAAGCGACGTCTTTACAGACTCCCACTCATTCGGGTCGTCGGACATGTACTTTGCCATGACACGGGCATCAGTAATTCGGCCGACTCCGGCATTATACGCGGCCAGCGTCAATTTCAACCGGTTCTCCTCAGTTATGCCCTTCCCGTCGAACGATCGATAGATCTTCCCGAGATAATAGATACCCCCTCTGATGTTAGTATGGGGGACATGAAAGTCGCCCTCATCGAACCCGAGCTCTTCGGCAATTTGGCTCTGGGTAACAGGCATGATCTGCATCAGACCCTTCGCGCCGCGATGACTGGATGCTCCTGTCCTGAACATGGATTCGGTCTTCATAACGGCTAAAATCAGCCTCCAATCAAACCCGTATTTTTGGGAGTACTTGCGAAGAGTCGGACCGTAAATCTGCAGGAAACGAGCTGAATTATAGTCTAGTCCCTGGGAATATCCTATGTTCGAAATATCTCGATTTTTTGTACTTATTGGCGATATTGAACTGCCGAAACCAAAATAGAGAAGAGCCGGCAGAATCAAAAAGCAATTGATCCAAAACTTGCCCATTAATTCCTCAATTAGTCCAACAATACCCGTATGCTACTGTAGGAGAATCCCAATATAGAAATGGACTTATCTTACGATTCCGGTAAACAGAGAATGAACCTACAGGCAAATCCAAAATAGTTATCCCCCCGACGAAAGTCAATCGTTACTTTGAAAATCGACAAAAACATCAACCGACATTGGTGACACATGAGACAATTTACAGAAAAAGAAGAAATAATAGCAGATGAGTCTGACAGGTTGGCATTGATTGCGGTATTTTACCTAAAAGAGAGGCACCTTTGGCCGACTTCTAGAATCGCAGACATGTCTGCACCAGACTCCCCCTCGGCGTGAAGGCGGATTGTGGATAGAAGCGGGAGGTGCTGAAGGATAAGCCATCGGCAATCTCCCCATCGGACTTTCAGTCCGTTGATTGCCCCCCTAGTTTCACTTGCCTCCATCTGGTACTTCCCGAGTGAGCCGAGATGCTGTGATGGCCCATCCGTTAGGATGCGCATGAGTCTTCGGGCAATTGGCAAATCACAGGGTTTCTCTGCCGTGCTATAATGAGGCGGGCCGAATGATGTTTCCAGCTGACTCTTGATCTCATCAAGGGGCTTCAATTCATTAGCGACCAATTCTGCAAAAAAAAGCCCCGTCAGGATGCCATCGCAATCCAGAAGATGTCTGCCATAACAATATCCCCCCGACCCTAGGCTCCCCAGCAAAGTTTTTCCCCCGCGAAATTCACCAACTCCATTTCGCATCCCGATGTCGAGAAGGGGAATATTCCAATTGTCGGCTGCCCGCAGTACTTTGTCTGTCGTATACGCTGATTTCAGAAATTGACCCTTCCACTGCTTATTTTTATGAAGATGCCATAGGAGAGCCAGCGTTGTTTCCTGCGCGTTCAGCCACATCCCGATTTCATCAACGATACCGCATCGTCCTCCATCGCCGTCTGTGGCAATTCCAAACAAAGCATCTACCACTTTGACGTTATATTTCAGAGCATCGAGGTTTGCGGGTACCGATTCGGGGCGCCGATCAAAAAACCTACTCTCCGGCGTACCAAACAACGTTTGTGCACGCCACCCGCATCCAACAAGAATGTCTTCAATGATCGTTTGGCCTGCTCCTCCCATCGAATCGATCAGAACGTTTCCGTTGTTCTTGGGGTTTTCAGAAAATGACCGGAGGATGGAAAAATCGATGAGTGATTCGAGGTGGGCAACATAGCGGGGAAGAAAATCAACTATCGCAATTTCTTTTCGGCCGTGACCTGAAAGTCCAGCCGGTTCCCGAATTTTGTCCCGGAGCAAGGATTCGATTTGGGCTGTTGCGTCGGAAGATAACGGGCCGCCATATGCTCCTTTGAACTCGATGCCGTTGTATTCGGGGGGAAGATCACCGCCGGTGACCATGATGCCGAATGTACAACCGTTGAACGTTACGCCAAACGAAAGCACGGGCGTAGGAATAATTCCGGAGCTTAGGAGCACATCGACGCCGTTCTCCGAAATGGTCTTCGCGATAAGAGAAGCAATCTCCCTGGACTTCGCTCGACCATCGAAACCGATTGCCGCAGTGATTTTCGCGGGAGACGGATCCTGCCCGAAGAGATATCGAACAAGTGCGTCAGCAACAAGAAGAATGTTTTCTTCCGTAAGGTCTTCGTCGAGCCTTCCCTGCCATCCGCTTTGCCCGAATGCAATGCCTTTCCTCATGAACTTTCCGGAGGAAATTCCTCTGTAACAATTTCAATCGCGGTGAGATACTGATCGAGGGGTACAAATACTTTGACGGGGTACTTAAGGATGGAACGCCCAATGGGGCCCTCGATAAAACCGTCAGCGATAAATCCAATACTTGCATTGTTACGTGGATTTACTGTGACGCCGGCGCTCTCGAGTTTGCCGCGGACAATATTTGCTTCATAATAATCGACCGATTGAAACGCCACGGCCCAGTCTTCAGAGATCTCGACTTTTTTGTGTTCGTCGCAAAGCATCTTTACCCCCTTCTTGCTCGCACAGTCTCCGCACATCAATCGCCGGCAAATAACGCAAACGGCAACTGCCTTTGAGGCAGGATGCTTTTCACAGAACAATTCATCTGCCGTTAAAATTATTCCGCAATGAACGCAAAAATCGCTTCCGACTGCAACGGGTTCGAAACAATTCTCGCATTTTTCAACATCAATCGGCTGTTCATCGGGAAGATGATCCACCAAAGGAAGATCGCAGTCGCTGCACCGCGCAACTCCCGCTACGTACTCAGATTTACAATTTGGACAAAAAGGCACCTGTGACTCCAATTCAAATTATTGAAATTATTCCAAACCAATGAAATATTGCTGAAATGCAAAATGAGCTTCTTTCTGGAACTTGCGGGCGGTCCTCGCCAACTAATTTCCGGATGGCGGATCGCAGAATCATTCACACAGACCCGTCGTTCTGCTGGTTCTTCAGCACTTCGACGAACCGCTGCGTAATCACTCTCGGCCGTGTGATCGCCGACCCGACAACTGCTGCATACGCACCGCACTTTAGCGCATGTGCAGCTTCGCTCGGACTCCAAATTCTTCCCTCCGCAATAACGGGAATATGTACTTCTGCCGTAAGGCGTTCGATCAGACTGAAGTCGGGAAAATCATCCGCCCTGTCTTCTGTATACGGCGTATACCCCGAGAGAGTAGTCGCGATCATATCCGCACCGAGCTCGGCGGCACGGACGCCTTCAATATACGTAGAAACATCCGCAATGAGCGGTATTCTGAACCGCTTACGAACGATATCGAGGAATTCAAATCCATCCAGGCCATTCGGGCGAACACGTTGAGTTGCATCCAATGCAACAATGTCGGCACCGGCATTGATCAGATTTTCCACGTCGAAAAAATCGGGCGTGATGAGCGCCCATCCGTCCTGATACGTTCCTCTTGAAATTCCGATGATAGGGAGCTTAACGGCAGCCCGAACCGACTTAATGTTGTCGACTCCCTGGACACGAATACCCGAAGCGCCTCCCATTTCTGCGGCCCGCGCAAACGCCGCAATGTAATCGGGAAAATTGAACGGCTCGTCTCCTTCTGCATGGCACAGTACGATAACACCGTTTTTTAGCTTTTCGATTACGTTCGCCATCTCTCCTCTATCGTTTGTTCTTTAATTTCCCTACGAGCTCATATGCGATCCTCCCCGCAGCCTCACCCAACTGCATACTCGCCGGCTGAGAATTTGTTGCAAACAACGCCGTGGGAGGTAGAATCGACCTCCCTGTCACGAGAAGGTTCTCAAGACCTCCAACGAACAACGAATCCCGCGAGATCTGAAACGTGCTTGTCGGCCTCCCCGGCATCGCGCACGTTGCCACCGCGTCGTCAAAAACCCTGCCCGACATAACGTCCGAATCCGAAATCATCGTCCGGCTGCAAATTTGTCCCGACGCATGAAACCCGGCTTGCATGGCCACAGCGCGTATCTTCGCTCCGGCAAATCCGGGACAATATTCGGTCAGAAACGCTGCTGCCTTCGGGGTAAGCTGCCGGCATCGCATGCCCGTCCGGATGAGGCTCTCCGGATCGCCCCCGTTCACATTCGGAAGTCCAATCATCGAAACAACTACCTCACCCTTCCGTACTGTCCCATCAATCTGAATTGAATCCGACGTCTTCATTCCCGGCGTTTCATTCAGCCACTTCCGGGTGAGCGTGGTGAAGCCTTTGACCGAAAGGAATCCATCTTTTTCCATCGAAGCTGGCCCAGAGAACTCATGCGGATTTTTTTGCACATATTCGAGCAATGCTTTTTCATCGACATTTTCCATAGAAAACCGGTACGATGCACCTGTGTCATGTCTCACCTGACGAGCGCCCGCGTTTACGGCCACAGCGCCGTTGCCCGTGGCATCGATAAAAATACTTGCTGAAAGAGATATGTCTCCTGCCTTTCGATGAAGGCGGATCGAGTCAACAATCCCGCCGGTCTTTTGCGCGCTCACAAATTGAGAATCAAGCATCAGTTCGACGTTTTCTTCCACTGTCATTTCACGCAGCACCTTACACAACACATCGGGATCGAAGGGCGTTACGGTGAAGCTGACGCCGGTCGGGTCCAGAAGATGCCCCAGACTCCCTCCTGCCGCTTGAAGCCGATTCACGATCTGGTCTCCGATTCCCGTAACGAGTTGCTTGCCGAGCGAATGAAAACCGCGCCACGGCTGAAACATCGCCGCCACCGCCATCCCACCAAGGAACCCGAGCTGCTCAACCAAAACCGTATCCGCACCGCAGCGCGCCGCTGCAATCGCAGCGCAAAAACCAGCAGGTCCGCCGCCGACCACAACAATATCATGTCTTTTCACATAATCCGGTCTTACTATCATAACAATGTTTGTCTCTCCTCCTTCGCATCGTAATAATAGAAGTCTGACGGCTGAAGGCACTGCATGTATGATCCGTTCTAACCATCGAGAGAGAAGGGAAAGACCGGCCTTTGTCAATCATCCGCAACTCACATGAGCACCTAAATATAAAAAGAAGCGTTGAAAATAAAAAGGCGCCGATCACTCAGCGCCTGAAATGGTATTGAAGCTTTGTAGCACCATTTTGCCCGCCTAGATCTTATAGCTAACGCTGAGATAAAATCCACGCCCTCGGGATGTGTACCCCAGAATTTCTGAATATTGGACATTGAACATATTTTCTATTTTCCCCTTAATAACAACATCATTGTTCAGAATGAGCCTTTGGGAAAAATCCACCAACGTATAGCTCGACAAAGGAATGCTCGCTAATGCGCCATACGGCCCAAGGTTTGAATCATAGTACGTATCATTTCTTGAACTGACAATCTTCAAATCTATTCCTAATGCAAGCATATCGACCGGAAGGTATGTGAGACCTACGTTTGCAGTGCTCGGCCTTCGCACCAACTCCGCCGATGCACCGTGGTTGGTTAGAAATGCGCCGTCGCTGAATAACTGTACGGTGTTGCCGCGGGTTTGCGTGAGATTGATATCCGAGGGGCTGTACGTCAATCCCCCCGCAACAAAACTGAAATTGCTTTCAAAGAACAATTGGGAGGTTATCCTGTCCTTTATTGTCAATTCGATTCCGCTGCTCGTTTGTGTACCTATGTTGAGATATGTATCTCCTTCCAATGAATCGACGTTCTTGTTCCACAAGTATACATAATCGATATAATGTTTTACGACACTATTGAAATAAGCGAAAGAAAAACTTATTCCGTTCCGCAGAGATTGTTTTATGCCGATCTCGTAAGAACTCGAGTTCTCCGGTCTTAAATCTTTGTTCCCGAGGGTGATATCAGGATCATAACCATCCTGGTTGGGGGAAAACAATTCGTACAGCGACGGAGCGTTAAACCCAGTAGAGTAGGAGAAGTAGAGCAAACTCTTCTCTGCAATCCTGTATGACGGATTAATCTCATACGTAACGTCGTTTCCAAAGCTGCTCTGGTTTGCCAGCCGCATTCCGCCGGCAAATGCAAACTTCGATGCGGTTGGATCCGCCGGTGGGCCATTAAGATCGAAATGAAAAAAGAGACTCTTTGTCAACGAATGAATGTTTAATGAAGCATTATCCGAGTTCAGTTCAAAATCATATTGGCTATTGTAATAAAACGAACTCGCAGTCATGGTCTCTTTATACAGACCGACGCCTAAGACGGCATCAACGATATCGTTTTTGAAATTCATTTGAACGTCATTCGTGCCCATTGTCCCCTCATAGGCATCTTTGATAAATGTGGATGGGAATACCATTGACGAATCATCGACAATATTTCGTTTTAGATCTGAGTAGCCTCCGATGTACTTCAATTGAACATCGTTTGTTATCTTATAACTTGCTCCGTACGTATAGAACTTCCGATTGACATCGGACGTGAAGGCGGGATCGTCCTCAAATGCAGCATGCGGAAGGTCAGCCTTTTGCACTGCGTTTCTAAACGAAAAATATACATCCACCTCTTCAGATTGATAACCGAGCTTGCCAAACGCATCTGTTTTCACAAAATTGTCTCTGTGACGATTTTGAAGAGTATCCCTCACGCCAACGGTATCAACGGTGGCATCGAGACCTTTTGTCACAAGATTGTCAACACCGGCATTGCAATAGAACCCTTTGATGTTCGTGTAGTTTAATAAAATATGTTCAGACAGATCGGATGTTTTCGCGCCAAATGTTCCGGTGCCCGCATCCGCCTCGGCGTGAATGCCCGGACTGTTCCCTCCTTCGCTCGTAAGAAGATTGATCACACCCCCCATTGCCGACGATCCATACAACGTGCTGTGGGAGCCCCGTACAATTTCAATTTGCTCAACACCGAGTGAAGAGAGCTCCGACAGATCGGGGGCGCTGTTTGGCGTCGCGGGATCCGTAAACCGCACGTTGTCAATCATGATCGCTGTCTGGTTGCTCGCCGTCCCCCTCATGAATATGCTTTGGTTGGTACCGGGGTTTTGTCCGGTTCCGACCATGTATATTCCTTCCTGCCTCCCAAGCAACTCTCCTATATTCTGGAAGATGGAATTCTTGATCTGATCGTCCGTGATGACCGTGACGCTCCTTCCAATATCTTCCGGATTTTTTTTGGACCTCGATGCCGTGACCATTATTTCTTTCAAGGGATACAGTTTTGTACTGTCATTCTTAAGTACCAATGAATCTTGCTGTGCATGAGACACTGAGAAGCATAAGAGAAAAAGCAGAACATATTTGGCCATGACATTCCCTGTTAGATAAATAAAAAATCCCAACCTTCTCAAAGAAAGATTGGGACAATAAATTACTGCACAATCTATCCTCACTCCACGAAGGACGTTGAAAATGATGCCGGCAGGTCTCCTGGCTCCCCGAATTTTACCAGCCTTCCCGTCCGATTACTCGGCCAGTGGCTTTGGGGCGAAATCAATCTCGGGTCACAGTTGCGGGTCAGCTTCCGACTCCTCCATCCAGCCAACGGCGGGACAGGGTTCACGGAATTCCCTTTTCATCCCGTCCCGCGTGCAGCGGGACGGAACACCGGCATATATTAAGAAAAGAACAAAGACGCTACACTTGTTATCCGATAACGGAACGTTCAGCCTGTTCCTTCTTTAACAGAAGGAGCAATCCTTCATACCCGGCAAACATGACGGCGACAAAAAAGATATCGCCGGCGAGCGAGTTACGGAAGTACGGAACCGCAAAGACGTAACACTCAACCAACCCGGCCCACGTCGGGGCATACATTGATCCGGGAGTCATCCATACTCCAAAATTTGTGACGACAAAAAACAGGATCGAACTCACTACTGTTCCGCCGAGAATATACAGCGGCTTTTTGTGATTCTTCAGCCACACGCCGACCAGTCCAACAAGCACAAAACTGCCGTAGACCCAGTACATACCGCTGTAGAAACCGATGAAGTAATCGCTGATCAGCATCGCCAGAATGGGGACGACGAAGGCGAATCTTTTTTCAAGGTATACACCGCCAAACAAGGCAATGGCTCCGATGGGCGTGAAATTAGCGGGATGCGGCAGCAAGCGCGAAAATGCCGCGACGAAAACCAACAGAAACGCAGCGCCATAGCGCGTAAAGATTTGTCTGGTGTTCATGAGGGTAAGTCCTTTCGTTGATAATTCATAGATGGAAAAAATTGGGCGCTCTTTTGCGAACTAAAAAACCCCGACCTTCGCGAGGAAAATCGGGGTTGACAAAATAAAACTCTTTTTGTTCGGCTAAACATGCTGCAACCTTTTTTCCTCGAAGGTTCTGCGTTGTGAGGTTGGCAGGTCTCCTGGCTCTCCCGTATTGCGTCTCGCCTTCCCGTCCGATCTCAGCGGTCAGTGGCGTAGAGACATCTTCTATCTCGGGATTACAGTTGCGGGTCAGCTTCCGAATTGACCATTCCGGCCGAGGCCGAAACCGATCTTACGGAATTCCCTTTTCATGGCGCCATGGGCGCCACACCAACTTCAAATTATTGAAAAGAACGAGTCGTTGAATTCAATATACAATACCAGAGCGCGTTTGTCAAGAACGAAGTGAACATGCATGGTCCATCGGATTGCTTAAAGCAATCCGATGGACCTTCAGGGCGCATGACCTATCGCCATCTTACTGAATTTTTGGAAATACGTAAGACACGTATCCCTCCAAATGCCGGCGTCGATCTTTTGTTTTTCTAGCCTGGATTTGACCAGCAAAAATATCTCCGGGTCTATAGAATTATGCAGCGAATTCCAGGTCGTCAGCATGGAATCGACATATGCAGTACCCAAATAATATTTATTGCACAATTCTTCCCAAAGAGTTCTGCCCGACTTCATTCTATGATCCCATCGGACATGATGGAACCAAAGCAGATACATGTCGGGACAAGTGGTGATGCTATCAAACTCCTCTTTTACAGGAGAGAAGTACTGGCTTGTCGCATTGCTGCCGCTCGAGCTTCGGTCGAATCCCAATCCCATGCTGTCGGCGCGATGGTAATAGACCGGCGTCCAATCGGGGCGCCCTTTGTCGTACGACGGCTCGGGCCCGTAGTGAAAATCCGTCTGCATGATGTGATGGAGCCCGAGCGGTTCCATATAATCAACACATGCCTCCCGGGATCCCATCATCATGGAGCGGATCGATGCAACCACACTTGAATCGTTGCTTAATGTCATTCTGATCCATTCTTCCGCAATCTGTTCTGCGGAAAGATCGTGGTCCCAGGCGAGACGCCCATACGCGTACCAATTGGATTGCGCAAATGTATGTCCGCACCAGTTCCGGTCATTACCGATATTTGCGACACCCGCCATACCGGTCATTTGATAATTCTGCAGCGACCCGTCGACGATCGACGCCAGCGTTGATCCTTTGCCTTTGGCGTACGTATCGAACTGAAGGTATTCTTTCCACATCGGGGCAAGGTAGACCAAATGTGTTGAATGGCCGAGATATTCCTGCGTCAACTGCAGCTCAAGCATGAGCGGCGTTTTCGGCATCGCTCCGAAAAGAGGTTGAACCGGCTCCCGCGGCTGGAAGTCGAGCGGACCATTCTTGGCCTGAACAAAAACATCTTTCAGAAATTTTCCGTCGAGCGGGACAAATTCTTTGTAAGCTCTTTTCACGCGGTCGGAGTCAACATCCGGGTTGTAGACGAATGCCCGCCACATCACCACACCGCCATGCGGCCCCAGCGCTTCCGCCAGCATGTTGGCTCCATCTGCGTGCGTCCTCCCATAATCCTGCGGACCGGGCATTCCCTCTGAGTTTGCTTTGACAACAAAACCGCCGAAATCCGGGATGAGTTTATAGATCTCCTCAGCCTTGTTCTTCCACCATGACCGAACATCGGCGTTCAGAGGGTCCGAAGTGGAGAGATTTCCAATTCCGCCTTTTCGGTTTCCGTCCAGATCGAATTTACCCGACATAGGAGATGCAAAATTTACCGAGAGAAATGTCCGGATGCCGTATGGCCGAAACACGTCTGCCAATGCAGCGACCTTTGCCAGATGCTCGGCATCGAGGAGGCGGGGGTCTGCATTTACGTTGTTCAAGACGGTGCCGTTGATTCCGATCGAGGCGGCCGCACGGGCATAGTCGCGATATCGCAGGTCAACTGACTTCGGCAAGTCAGCCCATTTCCACAAAGATTTGCCCGCATAGCCGCGCTCGATCGACCCGTCTAAATTGTCCCAATGGTCCAGAAGACGATATTGTGTCTTCGGCCGGGAAGAAATATCAAGCGAGGCAACCGATTGATGAGTCTCGATGAGCCGCAACAAATGAAAAGTCCCGTACAGCAGTCCGACGTCCGTGTTGGCTGCGACGACTGTCATTTTCGTACCGTTGAATTCAGCAGACTTCAGCAGGTACCCATCATTTCCCAATGATCGGAGCATGAGTCCATAGCCCAGCTTGCCGATGATCTCCGAGGTGCGGGGAGTCCCGATGAGAAGAACGTTCTTTCCGACAAGCGAAGAAGCGAACGTGATTTCTCTTGCAAGCAAGCCTCGCAGTCCATGATCAAGCTCCGCATGAATGGCGCGGCATGTCTCGGATGTACCTGAAACGATAATTGTTTGAATAGCGTTTTGATATTCGGATAATCGCTTCTCATCATCGACCTTTTTGTAATTCATCCACAAAGTATATCCATCATCGGACAATGCAGTACCGGCGATTGAAAATAAGAAGAGGAAGAGTAGAGAAATAGTGTTTGAAGATACCGATTGTTGCTTCATGATAACACTCGAAGAAAATCCAGTGATATGATATTTTAGTTCTGACCTCATGAAGGAACATTCGCCCGGCGATTATACAATGGTCGAGTTCCGCCCAGACAATAGACCTGTCACCCGCGACAATTCCCCCTCACTAAAGAATCGGAACGCATAAAGGATGACCGGCCAGCAGCAGAGGAGTCCAATTCTCAAAAGAATCGAATCCACACCGTAACGTATTGCGCCGTATTCCAGCAAATATACCAACGCGACCGAGAGCGCAAGCTTCAGGGTCCTGGCAAATTCGTATTCGATCCTGTAAAACCTCTGCACGATAAAGTACATGACAAACGCGGAAAGAGCGTACGCGATCAATGTCGCGTAGGCGGCGCCCATGATGCCGTACTTTGGAATGAGAAAGAAATTCGCGACGATGTTTGAGACCGCAGCAAGGATCGACGTCGGCAAGAGGTACGCTGTTTTCTTTTCGATGAAAATTCCGGCGTTGAAGTGAATCGAGATACCGCCAAAAATGTACGCCAGCAGCACGACCGGGACCACCCCCAGCCCGCTCCAATAATCGGGGTGGATGATGTGACGTCCGAAAATTTTCACCTGCACAATATCCGCGATGAAGAACGAGAGAACCAGGAAAATTCCGCTCATGGCCAGCAAGAAATATGTCAGCACCCTTGCGAAGAGCGGCTTTGCGTTCTCGTCGTTGGCGTGAGAGAGAAAAAACGGCTTCCATGCGTAGTCGAACATCGAGGTCACGAGATTCATAAAAATTCCGAGCCGGTAATTGGCCTGGTAGATGCCGACGTTGCTGTCGTTCGTGAAGGCTTTGAGCATGGGACGATCAATCACCTGCAGCACCATGCCGGAAAGACCGACGGGGACATACGGCAAACCGAACTTCAGGAGAGAGGCATACAAGCTTCCCGAGAACTTCCAGGAGGAGCTCCGCACGATGTGAGGGATCATCAGAACGAACGTCAGCACCGACGATGCAAGGCCGCTCAGGAAGATTCCTTCCACTCCCCATTTCAACCAGAGGAGGGAGACGATGTTGAAAGCGACGTTCGAGGCAATGTTCACGATCTTCAGCGCGGCAAAAAATTTCGGACGGCGGGCCATCCGCAGCGAGGCAAACGGCACGATCACGAGGGCGTCAAAAAAAAGGATCCCCGCGCTGTAATAAAGAATTCTGTAAAAATTTTCGCTGATCAGAAAAACGTGGGTCAGCGGAACGGCGAACGCAATGATGAGGCTCGAGAACAACGTCGACGTTATCGCGATAGATATGAGCGGGGTGCTGAATTTCTCCTTGGGATCCCCTTTTTCCAGTGACGACGCATAACGGAAATACGCCGATTCCATTCCGTAATTATAGATGACGTTCAGGAACGCAAGATAGGAATACACGTTTGCGACGATCCCGTACTGAGATGTCGTTAAAACGTTGGTATAGAACGGAACGAGAAGAAATGTGAGGAAGCGGCCGACAATTGTGCTGATGCCGTAAATAGCTGTGTCCGCGCCCAGCCGCTTAATTTGGGAGAACATATTCAGGAGACCAGCTCGAGAGAAATGTCGAGTGCTTTCGCAGAGTGCGTCAACGCGCCCACGGAGATGAAGTCTACGCCAGTGTCGGCGACGGCCCTGACCGTCTGCAGCGTTATGCCTCCAGACGCCTCAACCTCGACGACGTGATCGATGAGCTGAACCGCTTTAGCCATGGATTCGAGTTCAAAGTTGTCCAGCAGGATCCTGTCGAGACCGCCGCATGCGAGGGCCTCTTCGACCTGAGTCAACGTCGTGACTTCAAGTTCAATTTTCAATTGGAGGTTCTGTTCGGCCAGGTAGTAGTTGCACTTCGTGAGCGCTGCGGCGACACTTCCCGCTGCAGCAACGTGATTGTCTTTGATCAGCACCATCTGGTCCAGGCCGAACCTGTGGTTCACACCTCCGCCGTCCCGAACGGCTTTCTTATCGAGCATGCGGAGTCCGGGAGCTGTTTTGCGGGTGTCGGTGATCTTTGCCTGTGTTCCCGCGACGGCGTGAACATACTTGTGTGTCAGCGTCGCGATGCCGGACATGCGCTGCAAAAAATTGAGCGCGACTCTTTCACCCAGAAGGATTCCGCGGACAGAGCCGTGAATCTCGGCAAGTTCATTTCCGGGAGAAACAAAATCTCCGTCCTTTGCGTTGGGCGTTACCGTGGTTCCGCCGTCGGCGTATTGCAGAACGATGCCGACAAGTTCCATCCCCGAAATTACGCCGTTCTCTTTCGCCAGAAGTATCGCACGACCGAACTGGTCTTCCTGAATCAACGACTCGCTCGTGACGTCGCCGAACCCGATATCTTCATGGAGTGCCTGCTCGATCAGTCTGCCGATCTTGCTGTCGTGAAGAAGGTCAATGCTCATCTTCTTTGACCAGCATGATGGGAATGTCGTCTTTCACTTCGTAGACGCTGCCGCATTTTTTGCAGGTCAACGTATTGACTGCCGGCTTGTAGTCGAGGCCGCCCTTGCATTTTGGACAGCAAAGGATATTAAGCAGTTCCTGTTTTACCATTCGCTGGACCCTTCGGTTTACTTTTTTTAAAGGCTTCTTCAAGCACTTCCACGAACTTCATCGGTGCACGCGTCGGTTTCCCCGTCTGGGCGTTGATGAAACTGTGCACGGTGAATCCTTCCGCGATCGGTTCATTCTCGCCGTCCCGCAGAACGCGGTATTCGATCCGGACCCGCGCTATCGGGATCTCGTTCAGCGAGGTTTCGATATGCAGAAGGTCGTCGTAGCGCGCCGACCGCTTGTATTTCGAGCCGGCTTCGATGACGGGAAGATAGATGCCCATCGCTTCGATTTCGGGGTACGGCATTCCTATGTGCCGGAGCAGATCCGACCTCCCCTGTTCAAAGTATTCGAAAAATTTTCCGTAGTAGACAAATTTCATTTGATCCGTGTCGGCATAGCGCACGCGGACGTCGGAGATAAAAGTGATCGGCGTATTATTCATTCCACGCACCCATGATGCTGAACTTGTCGATTCTCTTCTCAATAAGCTTTTCCGGCTTCATGCGTTTCAGCGGCCGCAGTTCCTCGATCAACGTGTCTTTCAGTATTGCCGCCGCCTGCTGGGGATTGCGATGCGCGCCGCCGGGGGGTTCGGGGATGATCTTGTCGATGATCTTTTGTTCGAAAAGATCGCGGGCCGTGAGGCGCAGGGCTTCGGCGGCCTGCTCTTTGTATTCCCAGCTCCGCCACAGGATACTTGAGCATGATTCCGGAGCGATGACCGAATACCACGTATTTTCCAGCATCAGGATCCGGTCGCCGACACCGAGCCCCAGCGCACCGCCCGAGGCTCCCTCGCCAATGACAACGACGACGATCGGAACGGGGAGATGGGACATTTCAAAAAGATTGCGTGCGATGGCCTCTGCTTGTCCACGCTCTTCCGCTTCAATACCCGGATATGCGCCGGGAGTGTCGAGGAGCGTAATCACGGGCTTTCCGAACTTCGCAGCGAGCTTCATCAATCGGAGCGCTTTGCGGTATCCTTCGGGCTGCGGCATTCCGAAGTTTCTGAATAAATTCGATTTCGTGTCTCTTCCCTTCTGGTGGCCGATGATCATGACGGTCTGGTCTTCCAGTTTCGCGAAACCTCCCACAATGGATTTGTCGTCCCCGAAAAGTCTGTCCCCATGAAGTTCGACAAAGCCCGTGGTCATCATGCCGATATAATCGAGCGTATAGGGGCGTTCCGGATGCCGGGCAAGCTGGACTCTCTGCCAACGCGTAAGATTCGAAAATATATTTTCGCGAAGCTGGCTCACTTTTTTCTCCAAGGTTGTTATTTCATCGGCGATGTCGAGGTTGTCGGAGAGTTTTCTCATCTCTTCGATCTTCTGCTCCAGCTCCACAACCGGTTTTTCAAAATCTAACACAACTTTTCCCATTCAAGCTCCTGATAGGTTAGACGCCGCGCCGGATCGAATTGACGATCGCTTTGATGACGATTTCAAAATCAAGCATCAACGATTGGTTCTTCGCATAATACAGTTCGTACTGCTCCCGCTCTTCGTCGCTTATTGACCTGTCGGAATGGATCTGGACAATACCCGTGATGCCGGGCTTACCTAGGTAAATTCCGATGTGAGTGGACGACGCCGGTGAATCGGTGCTGCCGGGGGGACGTCCAATGAGGGACATCGAGCCGGAGAGCACTTTCGGCATCGCCAGTACTGCTGATGAAAAGGCGGACGGCTGAGAGCGAAACAGTAGACGGCTGAAAGATACGAAAGGAGCGCATGAAATCAAAAGGAAAAGGGAAACTGCGATATCGACCGCACGCTTCGTTATTCGATGCATCGGCCTGTCGATATTGTATTGGATCTCGATGAAGGGGATCTCGTCCAGCTGATCGATGCGCGATTTTCCGATGATCACTTCCAGGGAATTCGGAACGAGCTTAAACTCGACCATCCTGTTTCTGCTTCTGCTGATGACGGAGAGGATCGTCGAATATGGGATCGCATCCGCGGAAAAGATCACATCGTCGATCCTAAAGTCATTAATGACCTTCCCGATCGTATCGACGCTGCCGAGAATTTCGACGTCGAGTATTTTTTGATTCAGCCTTTGTCGGTTCACGTCGATAAAGCCGACCACATCGTAGCCGTCGCCCGGCCGGCTGCGCAGTTTCTTCAGCACGTCCTGTCCGGTTTGCCCGGTGCCGACGATCAATGTCTTCCTCCCAAAGAGAGTTTTCCGGGAGAACGAACTTCCGGCACCAACCAGGCGGATGACCAATCTCCATCCGGGAATCAAGAACAGACTTAACGCCCCGGAAATGATCATGATAACCCTGCTGAATGCGAAGCTCTTGAGAAACGCGGTGAGCGCAGAGATGATCACAAACGCGAACAGTACCGCACCGAACGACCTGGAAACCGAAAGTTTCCTGCTCGAATATACTCCGGCGGCGAACAGTGAAGCGACAACGATCGCGGCGGGAACAATCAGCGCCCATGGGTACGCGTAGGAGGGAAACGAAAAAAATCTTCCAGCGCGAACGTCGTCTGCGAAAAGAATAGTACCAAGGACGACACAAAAATCAAAAATAGAGACAATGAACGGCTTGCTGTACCGCAATATTCCGGCAATCATCCTGCGCACATCGATCGCCATCTCGATGAACGATTCAAAAAGGAGCGACCCCTTGTGATGCTTGCGGACAAAGAGCCTCATCGCCTTGTAGAAAATACTCAACTCATCGATGTCGCTCCTGCGCGTGCTTTCACCTTTGTAGTGAATGATTTTTGTATCGGCCACGTAAAATACTTTCCACCCTCCCTTTTGAACGCGGTAGCACCAATCGAGATCCTCGCCGTACATGAAAAATATCTCGTCAAGACCGCCGATCGCTTCGAAGACTTTCCGGCGGATCATCATACATGAGCCGCTAATTGCATCGACCTCGTAGCTTTCGTCGGGATTAAGATATGTGAGATTGTATTTTCCGAAAAGCTTGGTCGATCCAAAGACCGAGCTCAATCCCGAGACTTTCGTGAACGCCACCCACGGGGTTGGAAAGCTCCGCCGGCACGCCAATTGCAGCGTTCCATCGGGATTCAGAATTTTGCATCCCGCCATCCCGACGTCTACGTTCGTCTCAAAAAAGTTAATGAGAGTGCGGAACGTATCCTCCTGGACGATAGTATCGGGGTTCAGCAGCAGGATGTACTTTCCGGTCGACAGTGCGAGAGCCTGATTGTTCGCTTTTGCGAATCCGGCGTTGACGCTGTTTGCGATGATCCGAACACGGGGAAAACTCTGACGGACCATGTCGCTGCTGCCGTCATCGGAAGCATTGTCAACGACGAAAACTTCCCCCTCCATTCCCTCGAGCGCCCGAAAAACGGAAACGAGCGCGTTCTTAAGGAAGTCGCGTACATTGTAGTTGACGATGATGATTGAAACATCCATGGCGAGGGGTTACAGCAATTTGAATAAGCTGCGAAGCTTCAATTTCCAAACCATAAAGGCGGCTTCGTAAACGATGTTCTTGGACATCTTCGACTCACCCCGGTCGCGGTCGACAAAAATGATGGGAATTTCACATACGCGAAAACCTTTTTTCCATGCTTTGTAGTTCATTTCGATTTGGAACGCGTATCCGTTGGACCGGAGCTCGTCGAGATTAATATTCTCCAGAACGGCGCGGCGGTAACATTTGAAACCGGCGGTCGCATCTTTCACTGGCAGCCCCGTTACGACTCTTGTGTAGAGATTTGCGAAGTAACTGAGAAGCAGCCGGCGAAACGGCCAATAAACGACGCTTACTCCGCGAATGTACCGAGAACCGATCACCAAATCGTAATCCTGAATCTTCAATAGAAAATTCAGAAGCTCTTTCGGATTGTGCGAAAAATCTGCGTCCATCTCGAACACATAATCGTACTTATGTTCGATGGCGTACTTGAAGCCTGCGACGTATGCAGTCCCCAGCCCCATCTTCCGGGGACGTTCGATAAGATGGACACGCGGATCCTTCTTCTGGAAATCCTTCACGATCGCAGCCGTTCCGTCGGGCGAATTATCGTCGATGATAAGAATTTCGATATCCGTCGACTGGTGGAGTATTTGCGGAATCAACGACGGCAGATTGACCGCCTCGTTGTATGTAGGAGTTATGACGAGTGCTTTGGGCATAGTCGATAAATATGGATCAATGGCCTTTCCCCATCAACATGACATAGAATGTATATAAAATTATCTTAATGTCCATCCTGAACGACATATTCTCGATATAGAAGAGATCGTAGCGCACTTTCGACCTCACGTCGTCGATCGTTCGGTCGTAACCCTGTTTGATTTGCGCCCATCCGGTGATGCCGGGGCGAACCTTCAGGCGCCGGTGATACAGCGGAATCTCTTTTGAAAGCTTATCCACGAAATACGGACGTTCGGGGCGCGGCCCCACGAGGCTCATGTCGCCGTCCAGCACATTAATGAATTGAGGGATTTCATCAAGGCGCGAATTTCGCAAAAACCTTCCCACTTTCGTAACGCGGTTGTCGTTTTTGGGCGCCCACACCGGTCCCGATTCTTTCTCGGCATCGGACCGCATCGAACGGAATTTGTGCATCTTAAAGAGCTTGCCATCCTTTCCAACGCGTTCCTGGCTGTAAACAACCGGTCCAGGGCTGTCCAGTTTTATCGCGATTGAAATTAAAACCCACAGAGGCGAAGAGAAGAAAAGAATGAAGAGCGACGCACAAATGTCTGTCAGCCGCTTCATGCTTTGTTCCCACGGCTGCATGATCTCGGGCATTATTTCTATGAGCGGGAATCCGTAAAGCTGGTTCGTCCGCGCCTGTCCGCTGATGATATCGTACATGTCGGGGAGGATTTTCATGCTCACATCGTGACTATTGCAATGCGCAATAACGTCCAACAGTCTATCATGGTCGGCGGACTCCAGGGCGATGAGAATATCTTTCACCGTGTGCCCTTCAATGAGAGACTGCAGATCGTCGATAGATCCGAGCAATCGTGTCCCCTTGTATTCAATGCCGCTTTTGCGCTTATCAAGCTTTACAAAACCGACCACACGGTACCCCAGCGCCGGATGGAGCACGACAAGATCATAGAGATTTTTTGCCTTATCATTCCAACCGACAATGAGAGCATTCCTCCCGCCGACGCCCGCAGCCAGCAAGCGCCTGCGCGCAGTGCGATAGACCACCCTTCCCGTCCCGGTGGTGAACACCATGATCCCCCAATAGACAAGGATGAGCATTCGCGAACTGATTTTTGTTTTGACAACACCAGCGTCATCAACAAAGATCACAAAAAATAAGATAACGCAACCGAAACCGACTGCTTTCATCAACGTGGTCACTTCATCCGTGCGCGACGCGGCGTGCCAGGGGCGATAGAGGCCGAAAAACAGGAAAATGACGAGCCAGTAAAGCCAGACAAAAAACATCGGCATCCAAAAATCGGGCTCGAGACCAATCACGACGACGCCGCTGCGCACTCTGAAGTAGTAATAGAGTACCCATGATATGTTGATCGTGAAAAAATCTATAGCAATATTTTTTACGTCTAAACGCTTTATCATTGAACCGTAGGAGTCCTCAGGACTTGATGATAGATTGTATCCAATCTCTCAGCTATAATTTTCCAATCATATTTTTTTCGCACGATCGATTGACCGTTGGATCCAAGGGACGTCTGAAGCAATGAGTCATTCAAAACCCGAATCACGGAATCCGCGAAGTCATCTGCCGAGTCAGCAATGAGAACATCCTTCCCGTCAATAATGGGGAGCCCTTCAGTTGCCACCGACGTCGCAACGACCGGAATGCCCAACGCCATCGGCTCCAGAATCTTATTGAGAGTTCCCGCTCCGAAACGAATTGGGGCCACCGCAACGACGCTTTGGAGATACTGCGCCCTGATGTCGGGAACAAATCCTGTTACAATAATATCGTTGCCGCTCATTTTTTTCAATGTTGACGGGGGATTCTGCCCTACAATATAGAGCTTTGCATAAGCAATCGACTTCTTAATTTTAGGGAATATTTCATTAATAAGAAAGAGAGCCCCGTCGATGTTGGGATAGTACGACATGTTGCCGGTGTAAATGATCCGCCCGCGGTCCGGATGCGCCGCGCCGCTCACTGAAAAATATTCAAGGTCAATACCGTTGTAGAGCAAGTCGATGTTGGCGCGAGGCGATCGAGAATGAAGAACGTCCGCGTCGACTTCAGAACAGACTAATGAGACATCGAACCGGTCAAGAATCTGCTCATAACGCTTCAACCTTCCCAATTCCATCTTCAAAAAGAGTCTCCTAAACGGATTTTTTGTGCTCTTGAGAAAGCGCTCTAAGTAAAGAGAACCGGCGTCGGTAAGGTCAAGCACACGTTTCGGCTCGACGATCTCGTCCCCATATTGGGCCATTCGAATTAAGTGCACATGAAGAAGATCATACTTGTGTGCTGCAAGCTCATCCGAAATTAAGCGCCTCATTCTTCCTGACGAAAAATATAATACTTGAAAAGGGAGGGAAGAAAAGAGGCCCAGCAAGCAATTCGATATTGATGTAACAGGGGGCAACAAGATCGTTTTAACAGATGAGCAAAAATCCCGCAGGCCCTTAACGTTTTGCTCATCTTTGTCGGCGGCGATAAAGGAGATAAGGTCGATCTCATGGCCTTGCCGCGACAATTGCTTGATCAAATTATAGATCTTGAGCTTGTCGCCCCGGTGAGGAGGATATGGAAGTCGAGAGGTTAAGAAAAGTATTTTCATTCATTCAACTGGGGTGATATAATCATCTTTCCCGGTGAGACATTATTTGATCATCATTTGATCCCAATACCTTGACATATAACTACGGCGTGAATAAATGACCTTAGCTTCCTAGTGAAAGAACTTGTGGATCGCACAACGCACTCTCGCAGTCCAATGATCACAGAATCTCCCACCCAGCAGCACTCCGGTGTCGAACAAAATAATGGTCGTGATGAATCCAAAGACGAAGACGTAATATCTCAATTGACCAACGGGGTTGAGAAAAGAAAGCTGATCAATGGATCCGGAGTCACTCCTTGATGCCAATGCCATAGATACACCATCCGTATAGGTTCCAAAACGAGGAAACAACATATGACCGTTTTCCGTTAAGTAATCCTAAAAATATAATGAGGAAATCGAACGGCACCCTTATCCAACTCCGCCTCGTTTTTACTTTTAGGACTCGTAGGCCGCAGTTTTGGAAAAGAAATTCGAATAGGCCGCCCTTACTCCATGGCTTGATATGAGTCGGGTCGTCGTAAAAATTGAACGGATAATGCTGTTCCCTGTGGAAGCCAAATGATGGCACTAAAACAGTGGTCCAATTCGGCGTTTCAACATAGAATAATGCCTTCGTTTTCATGACCCGGTTAATCTCTCTTCCGAAATGTAGCGGCGATCGAAGATGTTCGATAACATGTGTAAAAACAACAGCATCAAAAAAATCAGAGGGAAAGGGCAATGGGGCATTGTCGATATCGATTATCTGATAAGAGTAAAAACTTGGCACATTCGATGCGGGCAAAAGATCGACCCCGTAAAGATCTATCGAAGGATAGAGTTCTTTCATCGCAATTCCGTTCACCCCAGTTCCACATCCCAGGTCAAGTACTTTTGCAGATCCGTGGAGCATACGAAAAAATTTCCGTCGAACGTCGAATCTTCGAACAAACTCGCTGATCATTTTTTCCATGATTTTCTCCGATGTGGCACAACCAAGCGCCTAGATCGTCAAACAACTCTCATTCGGAAAAAGCATTGAGATACACCTAATGCTATATTCACGCTATCCTGAAAACCAAGAATACTCATAAGGATTAATACAAAACCCGTAGACGGTGATGCCTTAGAGCTTTTTTATTTGACCACGGCGATAATCTCGGTGGCACGGAGCCTCAACTAAAAATATAGGCTGCGGTCATTCAACAAGATTCATCTGATTTTGGCCGCTGCCGAATTCAACCATTAGTAGTTCAACTTCAAAAATGCGGCAAGGGAGTCTCGCCAATGAGGCATTTGATTAATCCCTTCCTTCTTCAGGAGACCGTTTTCGAGGACAGAGTACATAGGCCGCTTCACCTGCGAAGGCATTCGCGACGTTGTCGTTTCGTACAATGGTGTCTTCAAGCGCAACAAAGCAAAAATCTCATGAGCAAATTCGTACCATGAACACTCCCCCTCGTTGGTCATGTGGTAGACCCCGGGGTTAGGCTCCCGCTCCGTCAGAATTTGTGAATTCACAGCGATATCGATGGTGGATGTTGGTGTGAGGATCTCATCATTCACAACTCTCACTTCTGGTTTCTCTTTTGCCAAGCGAACCATCGTGGTAATAAAATTCCCCCCTTTGGCTCGGCAAGGAACTTTTCCATAGATACCCGAAACACGAATGACATATCCCCGTTCAGAATAGTTGCATATGAATCCTTCACCGGCAAGTTTTGTTGCAGCATAAACATTCAGAGGGTTGGTCTTATCCTCTTCAATATACGGTTTCGCCTTCGCCCCATCAAACACATAATCAGTGCTGTAATGTACAAGCATGAAGTCAAGCTCATTAGATGCCTTTGCGAGGTTCAATGAGCCCACGCCGTTAACCAAGTACGCGTTCATTGGATCCGCTTCGCATTTCGGCACATTGTGCGCCGCCGCAGTATTCAGAACGATGTCGGGCTTCACGGATCCCAATACGCTAAGCACCTGCTGAGCGTTAACAATATCGATGTCGGTGTGCGTTAGTCGAATTACCTCATGCTTCTGCGAAAAGACTTCTGAGAGATCGCTGCCGAGCTGACCATTAGCGCCTATGATCGCGACTTTCATGAATTACACCGTGATGGACAACTGAATGTTTTTGAATATTTGAATATTGTAATAGTTTGGGTTCTGAAAATCCTTGAACTTATCATAGTTCGCGGTAAGATTGTCCAATATTGTATCCACATCATGTTTCGGTTTAAAACTGAGGATATTCATTGCCTTTGCGACACTTACTTTGTAATTACGGAAATCTTTAATATGCTTGATGTTCAGCACAATTTTCTTGCCAAAGTTTTTTTCGACCGACGCTTTCACCAAATCTGCGACTTCGCCTACCGTGTAATTTCCCGACGTAATATTGAATACCCCCGAGATTTTGGGAGCCGCCTCAATAGCTCGTACGTATGCGTTGGTTGCATCTTCAATACTCAGGATGGGGCGCCAGATGGAAGGATTATTGATGACAATTTCATTTTTCTCCAGCGCAGTCTTAAACATGGTATTGACAATAAGATCGAGCCTCATCCGCGGACTATAACCGCTCACGGTTCCTTGTCTGAAGCAGATTACTGAAAAATTATCGTCGGCCATTTGCATCACTGCCTGTTCCCCCTGAAGTTTGGAAATGCCGTAGGGATAGTTTGATACCGCGGGGCTTTGTTCATCATACAGTTCATCGACCGTATAACCGTAGACGGAGCACGACCCGGCGTAGATATATCGTTTCACCCCTGCGCGCTTTGCCAAGTATCCTAAATATGCGGGGGCTGCTGCGTTGAAGATGAAATTCAAACCGGGAGAGAATTCCGCCATCGGATCGTTGGAAACGCCTGCTAAGAAGATCACGTGGTCGTAACCTTTAACATCTTCCTCTCTCAAAGCAAAAACGTCCTTTCTAATGACACGGACATCGCTCGGCAAATAATTTCCGAACCAAAGGAGATCAACAATGTCCGTCTCGTATCCGCGTTCCAAGAGCTTTGGAACGAGAAGAGAGCCAATATATCCTGCTCCTCCGGCAATTAAGGTTTTCATTTTTCGTCCTTCAATGAACTAATAAGTGAATTGGTGTGATTCAGGCTTCTGCAGCCATTGTGATAGAGTTTGCGCCTTCATATCCTTCGATGAGAGATTCGGCAATTGTATTGGCCATCGAATGCCGATTTCCAGATCGTTCCAGAGAATTCCAGACTCGGCCTTATTGCTGTAAATTCCTGTGCATTTGTACTGAATCTCGGCGAAGTCAGATATCACACAGAAACCCCGCGCAAACCCTGCAGGAGCAAAAACTTGAAGTTTGTTTTCCGCGGACACTTCTCTGCCGTACCATTGACCAAGCGTCGGAGATCCTCTGCGTATGTCGACAGCTACAAGAAATGCGGTACCAAAAGTTACACGCATCAACTTTCCCATAGGAGGCTCCCATTGGAAATGCAGACCCCGCAGAACATTCTTTGCCGAACGAGAATGATTATCCTGTACGAATTCCGTTGGCAGGCCAAGCTCTTTGAATTGGTCAACCCGATATGTTTCCATAAAAAAACCTCGATCGTCCTCAAACACATCAGGGATAATCACCTTTACACCATTAAGATGTTCAGATTCCACATGAAGTTGCATACTATTCCTTTCAAAGTTTCGATTTCAGAAAATACAATGCAATCCCAATTGCCCTCCGCTCATGAGGCGGCGTCTAGACCTTTTCGAATATTCCATCGATCAATCCCCTCAGCCAAGCGATAATGGAATCAACTCCTCTTCGGGCTTTAAGAATTTGCCACGTTCTGAAAAGGGTGTAGACGGTAAACTGGAGAAAGACCCCATACCCCCCTCTAACGATAGAAAATCTTTTGCGCATCAAGATCGCAGTGCTTTTTGCCAGATGATACAGGACGTACGGCGTCGTTCTGTCTACGGCGATATCCTCAACTTTATGCCACACTTTTGCCGTTGGAACAAAATACAAATTCATTTTGGCTTCTTTTATTCGCAAGCCATAATCCGCATCTTCTCCATAAAAAAAATACGCAGGATCAAGGTAACCGACTCTTTCAAATGTTGCCACTGGAATCAAGAGGGCGCATCCGGTCAAGAATTCGACACTGGTCACATCTTTTGCAATGTCTGAATACATCATTCCTTTGTAAGGAACTGCGACACCCATCCTCAATCTGTTAAAATAACCTCCAGCCTGCCAAATCTTGTTCGGGTTAGAATAATACATGATTGCCGGTCCAACGGCGGCAGCTAATGGCATTGTCTCAATGACATCATACAAATTTTGTAGACAGTCCTCATCGACCACTGTATCATTGTTGACGAGAAAAACCAATGTTGCACCCATTCCGATCGATTTTTTCACTCCCTTGTTCATTCCGAGCGCAAATCCGTAGTTTTTTTCGTTGAGCACCACAATGACCTGATCATCACCTTCATACAAGCTTCGAAGTTTTTCATAAGAACCGTCTTCCGATGCTTGATCAAGCACAACAATTTTCTCAAACGGTAATTTGCTCTTTTTCAAAGATTCAATGCAAGGAACGGTAACAGCGAGTTCATTCCAATTTAGCATTAGTGCGAATATTGAAACATCCGATTTCTTGTTAAGCTTTCCGGATTCGAATCTAGATTCCATATCGACGGTTCTCATCAACTGCCTAAAACTTCTCAATTAGATAGACACCCGCGTTCAGAGCACGATGGTGAAGAATGCTTCGGATCTCCCCGCTATTTCCATCTGTATCGCCGACAATCACTCGCCTTTGCATAAACTCGAGGCCGGGAAGCGGCCGTTTGAGCCCGTCGGTATTTTCATCGGTGGAACCGTTCACAACGATACTGACGCTTAAGTAACGAGGTTGACCTGCCATAGTGAGCACAGGCAACGCTGTTCGTCCTCAATATTATTCCTCCTAAGCATCACGACGATTACTCTTCAGCGTTTAACATTTCCTGCAGATGCCTGTCTAGATAAAATCAAATCCCTTCCCTCTGTAAAAATCTCCACGGAAGTAATCCATCAAACCTGTAAGGGCCGCTCGGTAGAAGAGCGGTTTGTGCAATCTCCATACAATGAGTTTTAGGACGATCACCGCCAAAAAATAAATACGGGCAACATCTTCGATTACACCCGAATTCATAAGTCCAATCAGCAATAAACGATTCCTTATTGAATAATAAAGCTTAAACGGGCTTTCGGTCTCACCCAGAGCTTTATGATAAATGATTGCCCGCGGAACGTACAACAGGCGAAATCCCTTCGATAGTATCCTGGCGGATAACTCGATATCATCTAAATACATAAAGAATCGTTCATCCTCTCCGCCGATAGTTTCCAGCGCCGATGACCGGAAAAGAATGCAACACCCCGTGAGAAATGAGACCTCTCGCTCGCCGCCTAGCAGCTCCGGATCAAGATGATGACCCTTGTGATCGTGAACTGCCAGACCTCTCCAATGAATCATACGCCCCCCGGCGTACCAAACCTCTGTTCTATCGTGGTCATAAAAAATTGTTCCTCCTGCTGCAGCGGCAGATTTATTTCCTTCCATTCCGTCAACGAGCCGATTTAGAAAATCACGTTCAACAATCGTATCATTATTCAGCACAAGAATGTAATCAGCGTGCTTCTTTTGAACATGCTGAAACGAGAAATTCACTCCGCCCGTATAACCGAGGTTTTTCCCAGTTGAAACCACTTCGGCGTTCGCCAATTCCTGTTGAAGAAGCTCGAGAGATCCATCCGTGGAACCGTTGTCGATGACAACAATCTCTAAAGGATTGAAATGACAGGCACGAAGCGATTGCACACACTCAATCGTATCGTGCGCTCGATTGAAATTGAGCACTGTGACAACTACGGATGAACTATGTTGTGAATTCATGCAGACTCTTATAAGCTCTCAATCCTGCCGGATGCAGACGTGGACGGCAGGGGCGCAATAAAATGGTGAACGACCACTATTACGGCGATCACAAAAACAAAACTCAACATCGTTAATGGATTTGTAAAGAATGAAATTGCCATGACATAGAAACAACAAGCGTAGACGACCGTGGCAGAGAGGCCTGCCGTAGCACGCATCTTGTAGTAGAGATACCTGATCGTTATTCCCAGCACCAGGGGAAAAAGTGCAACGCCGACGAGACCGAAATCTACCAAGTAATAGAAAATAAAGGGGAATGTATTGTAACCGCTTGTTAAGTACTCGGTCGCGGAGAGCCCAAAATAGTCCGCCATCCAGTGCTTCAATCCCGTCAGCGCAAGCAGAAAGTCGAATGTGTAGTATCCATACGTATAGCTCTGGATATTGTCCGCAACATGAGTGAAGTTCTCGAGATTCATGACAATGTACATATAAGGTCCTGTGAAGGAAGCGTAGGCCCGGGAATATCGCATTTGAGAAACAACATAAAGGTAGTTCTCAACATACCGGGCCTCTCGAACTTGCACCGCAATCGTGAACATCGCAGCGACCGAGGCGAGCACGAGGATGACATTGCGGGGACGCAAATGATTGCTCTTGTAGTATGCTACTGCAAAGATCATCGCGACCGCCATCACATAGACAAACCGTACGAGCAGAAAGAAAAAACTTCCTACGATCCCAAAAAAGAGAAATACCAAAACGTATTTTTTTGCTCGCCGGCCCGGGACCAAAATAAGGTATTCAAATATCAGGAGAAGCACAGCGGGCATTCCCGCTACAAAAAGATGCGTTCCAAAAAGGCCAAATGCCGTCCGTGCTCTTTCGGGAGCAGCGCTAAAGAGCGGAAGGCCTCCGGCCGCATACGTTTCAGCAGCGAGACACACAAAGTACAGAACCGACAGGATAATGATAGCAATAAAAAACTGCGGTTCAGACACTCCCTGTGTGCGTCCCATCATTCGGATCTGCTGTATGGAATATGTTCTCTCATTTGAAGTGAGGACTGAGACGGCAAAATTGCCGACAAGGAACGAACCGATCCCGAGGAAAATAGCGACCCAGGAAAATAATGACCATTCATGCTGAAGCCGGCTAAACTTAAGGTCTGCAAGACCTATGGAAAAAAACCAGATGAAGGCAAAGATCCTTGCAGGAGAAAAGATATCCGCCTTCCTCGGCAAGCAGGAAAGCATGATAAAAACGCATACGAGAAAACAAAAGCAAGAGATTATGCTCATAATTTGTTGTGTAATGCCGATGCGATAATTCCCGTAATCGTTTCCCCGCGCTTTTCCCAGGTGTTTGAGGAAACAAACTTCCTGCGCTCCCCCGGATCAGCCGTCGAACGAATCTCTTTCTTTATAACCTTGTGAAGAAAAGCGAAATACTCATCCTTGTTCGCGTACAGCGTGACGTAACCGCCGAAACGTTCCGTCTCAGGGTAGCGGGGGGCAATAGCCGGCTTGCCCGAGTAGATATATTCGTACAATTTCACAGGATTTACCGACCGGATGAGTTCATTGACCTTAAACGGCATCACTAACGCGTCCGACAGACCCATGATTGGAAAAACAAGGCTGTGCTCAACAGGTCCAAAGCTGAGAATGCGGTCATGTTTCGGCATAGCCGTTTCGACCGCTCCGAAAAAAAAATATGTTATCTCCGAAAATTTCTCCAAACTTCCGAGAACGATACCCCAGTCCATCCATTCCGAGATCGTCCCGATATACGTTACAGCCCTGCTCGCTTTTCTAAATTGTGAGAGAACCGGCTCTGAAATATTCTTCTCCAAAGGAGAATCCGTCGACATTGCGCTACCGAGATCAAGAGCATTGTTGACCACCGTTATTTGTTTGATTTCGCCGTATCGCTGAATCAACTTCTCTCTAAGATGTTCGGAAGATGCGAGAACAACGTCGGCGCGCTGAACGAGAGAATTTTCTCTTTTCCGCAAATTTTCCATCCGGGAAGGATTGCTTCGGACACCGGGAAATTCCAAAATGTCGTCCATGCAATCGTACACAACAAGCGTATTCTTGTTGCGGATTAGTTTTTCAATGACAACGTACATATTCGGATGCGTAATCCAAACGATATCATTCTCATGGACCTTCACTTGAAAACGCACTGCCAGGTTGTTTTGTAAGACGAAATCGTATCTTCCATAGGGGAACAGAAGAAGTTTCTTCACTCTCATCCCTCCTGGAACCGCATTTTCAACCAGCTGCATCTTCTTGAAACTATTCTGATAAAAGAGAGTAATATCGTAGTACTTATTAAGCTCCGCCGCTAAGAAATGAGGGCGCTGCTTGATCCATCCCCACGGAACGTGCATGAAGTAAAGGAGCCGTCTCCTCTCAACCGATTTCATATATCCTTTTTCACGCATCGTATTTCCACATCCATTTTCGCCTATTTTCCTGAGACACGCTTTTGCAGAACCATTCCGTTTACTGCAAGATGATAACGCTGAGGAAGTGGATGCCTCTTTCTTCCTATAACCGCCTTCACCATCTGTTTTGCTAGAAACCAGGGTACCGATGCGCCATCCAAATTCTTCAGCGGATAAGGTCCGGCCTCTGAGAATAACACGTCTGCGGGATGCACCGTAACATCGGGATAATATGCATCAAAATATTTCGCCAAATGAGACCGGAGATCCTTGAAGTGCTCGACGCTCAATTCAAAATTGCCAAGGAGATCGAGATCAAACGTCAGCAGAAAAAATCCTCCACGGACGAGAACCCGCGATATTTCATCGATAAGGTCTTCGACCTTGTCGACGTGCTCGAGCACGCTGATACTGTACACGATATGCACGCTTGCGTCTCGAACAGGAAGAGCATTACCGTTCGAACGCCTGAATGTTATTTTTTCTCTTGGAGTAGCAAGAAGTTGAATCGCTTTGTTCATGTCAGCTTCACATACCGGGTCGTTATCGATACATCGGACGTTGAATCCCTGCTTTGCAACGGTAAACGGAAAGAATGTCACTCCGCAGCCGACGTCGAGTACAACCGGAGATTTCGTTCGAGAAAATCTCCTTTTGAGCCATCTCAAATGGTGCGTAATATAGGGATATTCCCATACTCTGCTCCATGTATGCAGCGGATCGTTCGGCCATGCATATTCCCCGCCTTTGAAAAGTTTTTCCTGCCCCAGAAACCACTGCTGCTCTTTTTCAAGCGTTGTGAAAATCGTTTTCCACTCGTCCGTCGCAAGATCGCTTAAGGCAGCCAATCCATTTCTGTCAAAAATTGAAGCTGATACTTTCATACTTCTTTTATCCCCTTATTCTATTTTCTGATCTTCAAACAAGAAAACTTCACTCCAGCGAAACCGGCATTCAGGTAGATCCCTTACGCCAGCGACTTCATGTGCGGTCGAATGAGAACTGCGTATGTAAATAAGCCAATGAGCAAAAGATGAGCCGAGTACGCCACGAGATTCGCAATTGCAATTCCCAGTGCCCCGCGCTCTATGAAAACGTAGGTAGTGACGATCAAGAATACGGCCCATACGAAATTGAGAGCAAAACCGATCCACATTTTTCCAGAACTTGCTATCGCTCCGCCAAACACGTTCGCCACCGCGGCGAGGACTGCGGAAAATGAAAGAATGGTCAAGATCAGTCCACCCGAAGAGAAATCCTTCCCGTACGAAGACATGATCATTGTTGACAGAATGGAAATCCCTCCCGCGAGAACAATCGTGATGCCTCCATTGAAGAAAACATTGTAGATGAGAACTTTATTATAATGGCCTTTTTCCTCAGCGCCTGCCAAGTTGGACAGAATTGGCAGAACCACAGTCGCAACAGAAGTCGGAAAGAAAAGTATGATCGCTCTCCACTGGTTTGCCGCGTTGAAGATCCCCATCTCATCGTATCCATGAGGACGGTTGACCAGCATCGCACTGCACACCCAGTTCACCGGACCGACGAGAATCCAGCTGAGTATCGCAGGAAGGCTGAATCGAACGATCACTCTCCATTCCCGAAAATATGATTTATCATCCAGAAGAACTCCAGCGTTTGCGGCCACCAGCCTAAGATAAAAATGATTTAAGAGCAGTGTCATGACCATGGAAACTACCAGGGCGTAAACGACTCCCCGCAGCCCGAACAGGTACACTCCCGCGAGTGTTAGAACAAAAGTAATCCCCCCCGAGATTGCATTAATCTTCATGATAGTCTTGAATGCCTCGAATCCGGCCAGTGACCCTATCTGCGAGCTATTGACTGCCGCGGTGAACAGCAGCACCGAACCAATCCGAAGCAGTCCAGCAAGATGAGGAGCGGACAAAAGGTTCGCCGAGATCCAGGAAGCGCCGAAAACAAATGCGAAGGTCAACACAGTGCCAAGGGCGACGGAAACTATTTCGGCGAGCTGTATGATCCTTCCGGCTCTCACGCCGTCCTTATTCCGCAGTTCAGCGACATACTTTGCTGTCGTAGAATCCATTCCGAATGCTGCCAGGGCTCCAAATGTTCCGACAGTAGCCTGAATAATTCCCAATTCCCCGAACTCCCTTTTCCCGATCAATCGCGCCACCATGATTGCGGCGAGCAATGTCAGTACGCGTGCAATCGCAGAGCCGGTAATAGACCAGAAGGCCCCCTTTGCGAGACGGTATCCAAGCGGAGATGACTTGATCTTTTCAAGGTACGTATGCTTCAGCCGTCGCAAGCGATTCAAAAGAGGTCCGCCGGAAAGGATTACTGCATGTGATGTTCGTGGTCCACGATGAGTGGTTGGATTATCTGCGTTTCCACGGATAGGATACCCAGCCCACGCGCAGCATAGCAACTAATTGCCGATATTTTTCGGGAGCCGCCATGCGTACACGGTCGCGCGCGTCCAGCAAGAAAATGACAAAGAGACCGATCATCGACGAGACCACAAAAGCCATTAGGGCGTACAGCGTCGTTTTAGGTTTGGCTTTCAACTCAGGAACCGAAGCATGATCAAGGACGACAACCGAAGGTGTGTTCCTGTTTTCTTCAACTTTGGCCTGTTCATAGAGAGGGGCGATGAACTGCAGAATTTTGTACTGAATTTCCACGTCCCTGTAACGCCGAAGATATTCCGCACCAAGTTCTGGCGTATCTTTGAAGGGAAGAAGAATTCTCATATCACCCTCTTTCGACGAGGATCCTTCGTTCATTGCGTGGAGTCTTTTTCGTAATTCCTGGACCTCCAGAAGTTTTTCGTCATACGACGGATGCTGGGTGCTCACCGTTCTCTCCAAAATGGCCAGTTCGATCTCCTTCAAGTTCAGTTGCGCGCTGAGGTCCGCTGCTACTTTTATAGAAGCCTCCACTTGTTCAGGAACGGCAACAACACCCGTCCGGATCTGAAATGTCTTGAAGGAATCCTGAGCTGCCTCGATATCATCAAGGTTCTTGTTGTAGCGTTGTTCAATGAATTCTCGGTTGCCCTTTGCATTCTGTACATGCATCTCTGAATTGATGTCGTTCAACATTGTAACAAAATAATTTGCCATGTCCGCTGCACGCTGTGGATTTTTGTCGAAGACGGATATCTCAAGGCCACCCTCTTCCGATATCTCAAAATTGACGTTAGCAAGGAGCTCCTTCATCGTGGATTCCCGCTGATAATGTTTGACTCCGTAGACGTTTACAAGATCGAATTTCGCGATTACGGCGGTCAACGCCCGCTCGCTTTTAAGGATGGCAACATAGCGGTCCAGATCTGAACTACCGGTCAAAGCAGAAAGCTTCTTCGCCGGGGAGATAGAACTTACGATTGAGGAAAGTCCGCTTAATCCTGAAAAAAGATCGGTGTTCTCCGCAGGAAAAACCGTGGCTGTCGATTTGTACCATTTCGGCATGAAAAAGGTAACAGTGCCGGTCAGGAGTGTCACGCCAAGAACGAATATGACAAACGGCTTCTTTCTTCTCGCGATCACGGAAAAGAACTCGACAAAAATTTCTGCTGTTGATTTCACGGCAGCCGCCGAGGTTAATCCCTCCGATGGGCCGTTCTCGCGTTCAGTTGAGTTCATAGGATTTCTGAATTCATCATTATTTTTTGAGTTGCACTACTAGGATTACTAGGGTCGCCACGGTTCCTATAATGCCGAATATCTGACTGTATATCTGAAGATAATATGATAAGGGACGGTAGGGCTCTGCCGGTACCCATACATAATCGCCTTCCTCGACAGTCGTCTCCCCAGGGGACAGCCATTGACGCGTGCTTGCTTTTAAGATCCGAATATCCCCTCTGACTGCGCGATCGGTCAATCCGCCGGCTTTGTCAATGTAGTAAGAATAATTCTGACCTTTGACAAAAGAAACATGCCCGGGGTGCACAACCTGTCCGAAAACATAAACAGTTTTCCTTTTCGAGCCGATGACAAGATGATCGCCATCGTGAAGATAAACATCTTTGGCTTTATCGTTTGAAGCGAAGAGACCCATAAAATCGACCGAGACTTGTTCCCGCGTCAATCGTCTTTCATTCTCCGCCTTGAAATAGGATGTGTCTTCCTGACCTGTCACGCCCGCTTGAATGTCAAGTCGTTCAGTGTACATATCTCTTTCCGGAACCGATGTGCGGAACAGCCGTGAGGACTCCAGCGAAGCCTCGGAAGTAAAACCTCCCGCTTCCCGCACAACATCGGAGACCATCGTCGAATCGCGCGTTATAGGAAAGAACCCGGGATACACCACTTCGCCTTCAATGTACACTTTATAGTTGCGGCGTAATGACGATTTCTCTCTCACAACAACCCTATCGCCTCTATGGAGCGGGATGTCGGCGGATATTCCCGTGGCGATAACAGATATGTCCGCCAACATGGTGTGGACAATCCGGCCTTGATCGTCAGACCTCTCGATCTCCACATGCTGACTGTCGGCAAACGCCGTCAGACCTCCCATTATTTTTGTCACTGTAAAAAGACTGTCGCCTTGGACAAATTCGATTGCACCTTCGCTATTAACACCGCCATAGACTCCAATAAAATCTCTTTCGAGTTCTCTTTTCGGCACAATCACGACGTCCCCATCCTGAAGGTACGGATTGAGCTTTGAATCCCTTTGAACGAAATATTTTTCCAGGTCTACGTTTGAAATTGTTCCATCTCGGTGCCGCACGACGATTTTCCGGCGGGACCCGACAGTGTCCTGTTCCGGAATTAAATTGATATCGGATGCCCAGCGTCTCTGCCGCTCATCAGTTTGCCCATTGGGAGGGTAGGCCTTTTCACGCTTGTTGGCGAGCGCAATTGCAGCTTCGACCCGCTCGGTAGACTGAAGGAACATAGAACCCTCGTTCCACACTACTCCTTTGACGGCGATCAATACCAGCCTCGGCGTAAGCAGCGTGAAGCTTGCTCGGCTCGAGATATATCGCTTGTTGACCTCGCCGACAACCTTGTTCTTCGCATCCTCCAACCGAAGGCCGGCGACGAAAATCTCGCCCACTGTCGGAATAATTATCGTCCCTTCCGGCGTGACCGGAAGCTGAAAATTCAGCGGCGGGCTTATCCAAATATTAAGACTGTAAATGTCTCCCGGACCTACGGTATACTCTCTCGGATCGACTGGCCCGTCCATGATCGGAATGGTCACTGTTTGTTCTTTGAGTTCCTCGGGAATGAAACTCTTCGGAGTTATTTTTTGCTGCCCCTGAATTTGATACGTTCCACTCCGATTCGTCTGGGTCTCGTCTTTGTCGAGTCCTTGCGCAGCAGCCGAT